>JADMIO011227116.1_pt1 | contig 83552 bp, 69 predicted proteins | sample 8958161 | NCBI WGS metagenome assembly JADMIO01 (sample SAMN16585339, study PRJNA669376) | soil metagenome | isolation source: Crop rotation soil | place: USA: Cullars Rotation, Alabama | collected 2011 | reverse complement strand
GCCGCGACTTCAAGTCACGTGAATTCCAAGCTTCGGATCCCACTGTGCTGGAAAGGCTAACTGACAAATGTTATGGGGGATATTAGGGAAATAACTGGGCCGCCGCGCCTAACCTGGATGTATGCATGTGTGCTGTCTTTGGTGGGATTGACCTGCGCTCTATTTATATCATCTGTAGCCGGTCCCATCATCCCTTTAACAGTCCAGTTTAGGTTGTCCTCACTACTGCAAGGAGCCATTATATCATCTCCGCTTCTGACTGCAGCCGTTGCCACAATGGCGATTGTGCCGATGGCAGACAGATGGGGAAGGAAACCTTCCCTATTGATATCATTAATACTACTGCTTCTCGGATCTCTGTTGTCAGGTGTTGCCCCCAAATGGCCCTTGTTGCTTGCTGCCCGGTTGCTTGGGGGACTGGGCTGCGGTGCAGTGCTGGGTGCTCGCCTTTATGGGACCGAAGTGTGCGGCAATAACTGCGACAAAAAGGTGTTTGGGCTGCAATCAATTTTTTCGTCATTGGGCACCTTTGTGGGCCTCGCCTTCTTCTTGTTAGATAATCGAGTGGTGCACAACTGGAGAATGGTTCTGTTGCTACCCATCATACCCTCAATTGCTGCCTTTATTGCGGTGCTAGTGTGCGTGCCCGAGTCCCCAAGATGGCTCATTTCCAAGGGCCGGCTGGAAGAAGCCCAGACTTCACTTGATTTGGTGTACGGCAAGAAAGACTCTACCCTATTCCATCTCACTTCTGACCAGTATCGCGAACCAGAGACCATTGAATCCTGGATGGATTTGCGCAAGAAAAAGTACAGAAAGCCATTGATGAGTGCATGGCTGATTGTGGGGCTGTTCGAATTGCCTGCCTTTTTTTATAGTGCTCAGTTTCTGGTGTTGACACAGCCCCTTTTCGGTGTTACCGTGAACAGGTGGTCGGATGTCATTGTATCTCTTGCAATCGGATTTCCACATGCGATTTGTGCAGTGATTATTATTGCATCTGCGATACCCGCAAAGATGAGGAAAATGTTTTATATTGGGGAGCTGACGTACGGCGTACTGCTTCTTCTATCAGCCGCTTTATTCCTGTTCATTGACAAGCACAAAGTATTGCCATATATCACTGTTGCGTCGCTGTCTTTTTGCTCCATTGCCTTTTCCCTTGTTTACCCTCTTCCACCAGCACTTGCTTGGCACACTCTTCCCCCCGAAGTGCGTGGAAGGGGCGCCGCCTTTGCTTCCTCTTCTGCACTCTTTGTGTCCTGTGCATTGTACTTTTGCCTTCCCCTTATACTCTCCCTACCGTCCCACTTTAGGAACATTAGCCGTAAGCTCGTATTTGTGGCCCTGTACGCAGTGTCTGGAGCGGTTGCCCTTTTATGTGCAGCGGCGATGCGGTCGCCCTACACCACAACGGCGTCCGAGGATGACGAGATGGACGTGGTGGAGCAACTCAACGCAGTGCACCGATTGCCAGTGGTTAGAGCTGGTAACCATAAAAGAGAAGAGATCAAGGACGAGCAAATCGTCGGTATGAAGGAAGTAATGCTGCCCGAGCCCCCTCCAACTCCGGAAGGGCTTTTTAGATAGAGTGCAAGCTTACGCGCGCACCTGGTTTAATAATCAAATAAACCTCAATTAGAATCGAAATACTTTGTCGTCTGGATAGCCGAGGCCTTTTAGCTCCCCCACTACCATTGTCATCATGAGCGGGGGACCACAAATCAAAATTTTACAGTCCTCTGAAGGAGACGGCAAGTGCGCCTGGATCATTGATTCTGTCACCAGGCCAATCTCACCGTCCCACTTTTCATTCGGCAGATCCACCGTCCAGCACACCCTGAATCGTCCTGGGAACTCGCTCTCCAGCGATTTCAGCTCGCTTTCCAGGAGACAGTCTTCTGGGGATTTGTTTGCAAAAATCAGGGTGATTGGTGACCGATCGTCCGGATGGCCCAACACCGCCCTACACACCGAGAGAAGCGGGGTGATGCCAGTTCCGCCCCCAATCATGCCAATCCTGCGGCAGCCGTTGGGAACGTACTGGAAGGAGCCCTTTGGGCCCCGCATCAACACGCTCTCACCCGTCTTCACCCCGTCCATGTAGCGGGAGATGCGGCCTTGTGGATAAGTTTTGATCAGCAGGTCAAAGTAACCCTTTGTTTCAAACAGAGAGATTGGGGTGTATGGCTTGATGGCCTCTACACCGTCAATGAGAGCGCGAACCTGAATGTGCTGGCCCGGAAGCAGGCCTAATGGAAGGGTTGGGTCATCCAGTGCGAAACGATACAGGTTGGTGTTGTGCGATACCGGCTCCTTTCTGGTCAACTTGAAAGGGCGAAACTCTTCTGGTGATATCTGTGGTAGCGGTCCCGCTTCTTCCTTTTTGACAGATTTGTCAGCCCCACTGCCATTCCCATTGTTTTCTGCCTTGCGTGAGAGATAATAAACTGCCAGGGCTGGAAGGAGAAGCAGCACTGACAACAGTATCGCTGAAGATTGCGCCATTTTTAAAACCCAGCCCTTCCCTCGACACCCCCGGCGATCAGTATATTGCGGCGAAGGAGTGAAGTTGCTGGTTCAAGTACTCCCAGGCGCCATTTCTCTCCTCACTGACACCAGTGTCATAATGAACTATTGTCATTTGCCCTTTTCTAATTGCGATCAGGCATGTCCGTAGCTCTTTGAATATGCTAAAATCAACAGATCGGATCCAGTTTGTCAGATGGGCTGGAAATTGTTTGCCTTTTTCGAGATCTTTCAACATGTCAATACTGTTAAAGTGCAGCGGGTAACTGTGATACAAAAAGAGTGCCAATGTGCTTATGGTGTCCTTCCTGCTGTCTTGGTCGGTGTTTGTGCCCCGAAGAGTCATGGTGATTGCTGAGGCATAGAGAAATTCGGCTATTCTGCTCCGAGGAATGTTTAACATTACGGTCATTTCTTTAGCTCGACTAGCTGGGTTGGATGATGTTTGTGGAGGAAGTTGCAGAGAGTGGAGAAAGGTGCAGGTGCGGGTGAGGTTGCTGTCCGAGTTTACCTTTTGGGCATGCCATGCAATCAATGCGAGTGTATCGGCTGGTAGCAAGTTTAGCAGCAACGACTCGCTCTGTATACTCGATGATGACTCGAGATCGCTTTGCTTCTTTTTTTCGATTGGATAATAAAAGCAATGGCGCTCTTCCAATACTCCTTCCTTGTGCAACAGTTCCTTGATTTCCTCCCGGAGCATCATTGGGCTGGGATACTGGAAGGATCCCGTGGACTTCCAGGGAACATCGACACGTCCCACCACCTTGAGCAAGTTTGTGGCCCTATCCCGCACCAAAACTTTCACGTTCTGTTCGACAGTGCGTGTTTTAGGACGTTTTCTGCCACTAAAGTGTAGTATGAGGCCGAGTTCGGCTTTGAGGAGGTCAGCATCTGGAGCCATAGACCGCAAGAGGAGCAAATTGGTCTTTTTCTTGTTCACAAAGTAATAATTTACAAAGCTCACAACGACATGGTCCCCCAATGCGTATGGATTTCGCAACCGCTCCTCGTTTCCCCTGCCCCTTTGTATTTTATTGTGGAAAGTTGCCAGGCACCGCAAATACTGTATTACGGCAACATCCACTGGCCAGTTGGAGAAGACTTTTTTGATGGGCAAGGCGTAATTTGGGTCGGCCTCGTGCCAAATCCTGGCATGAGGCATTAGATAGTAAGCCGCATGGTCGGACATCAATTCCTGCAGCGCCCTTGTCCCAAACTTTCTTGATAAAATGTTAAAGATGATTTTGAAAGAGTCATTGGTTAATCCGATGACTAGAGATTTGCCGGGCCGCTTGGATGTTCGAAGCAGTTGGTTCCAAATAGCGTCCCTATGCGTCACCAATATTTGGTTAACTTTGGCAACTGCTCGAAGGATATTTTTGGCTACTCGTTGCCTCTCAGCACCGACCAGATTGCCTTTTTTGATGGGGTACGCTTTCAAGAATTCTTTAGTAAGATACTTTTTCGGATTGCTGGCTATCTTTCGCATAAATTCTCCCAACCTGCTCTGAATGAATTCCGTAAATGATGGCGGGCATTCTTGGAGTTCCAGAATGGACGACTGAATCCATGAATTCGGCTCTTCCACATAACGCTCTTCATTTTCCTTGGTGCTTGGATATCCTATGCGTATGACGGGCTGGTTGCAAATGCAACAACCAGCAATCCGCGTCGCAAAGAATGTGGCGATTAATGGGAATACTACGAGTTGGTATGCATACATTGGCAATTTACTTAATTGAGTATTCTGAATTAAAAGTCTAAAAACCTGGACCACCAAGATTGAGGAGTCGATCTGCAGCCTGCCAGCTCACAGGATGTCTGTATCTCGATATGGACTCTCCCTTTGTTGTCAACTGGAAAAGCCAGGAGGCAATGAGTCTGAATATGATCATGTCTATTTGACTCTCCCATGGCTGCAGGTGTTCTGGAACGCAGGGTCTTTTCCTCATTGCATTGAAAAGCTTATTGTGAGGATAGCTGTGGTATAATATCAACGCCAGCATTTTGGCAGCCTCTTCCACTTCCTTATATTCGTATTGGTGCATGCGAATGGTTGCCACGGCAGAAATGATAAACTCGGACACCCGCTTCCTTGGCACAACCATGAACAATGTCAATTCTTTTGCTCTTTTCAAGGAAAAGCGGTGGCGTGGGTCGGACAGGGCTCGAAAGTGACTGCAAACCAGCGGAACTTGGGATTCGTAGCCGTCTTCATGTACGGCCCTCAAAATATACCTAATAGTATCTCTTCCTAACATGGACAACAGTAGCGACTCTTGTTGATTTCTGCTTGATACAGAGGTGTTCTCCCTGGACACAATGGGGAAATATCGTTTGAGCGCCTGGCGCGGAAAGACTCTGTGCCTCAACAAACAGTCTTCCACTTCGCTCCGCAAAAGAAGGGCGCTGGGATAGTGGCACTTGCCGGTGCTCTTGCAAGGAATGGTGATTACCGCTAAAGATCGGAGTCTGCCCTTCCGTTTAACAAGAATTCGCATCTCGCCTCCAAACTCGGTCAATCTTTTGGGCCATTCCCTGTTAGCCCAGCAATGTTTGATTATTTGATGGTCGATCTGAAGCAGTTCGGATGAGGTTCGGCATGCAGTCGATTTCAAAAGTAGATTGATTACAGTCTGCCAATGTGAAGGGGAACGATGATACTCAAGAACGCTGATAATGACGGTATCCCCAAAGCCGTATGGGTTCCTGACTCTTTCTTCATCCTCGATAGTGTCCTGAAGGTGACGGTGCATTCCAGCCACCTGCTGTATGTATAGTATTAGAAGATCTTCCGTAAAATCGGTGCTCTGGATCGCTCTGGCGCATTGCACCTTGTCCGATTCGCAATCATGCCAGATCCCTGCGATTGGGACCAAGAAGCCGGCCACGTATTCTCGCAGCATCCCGCTCAACCCCACCGTGCTGATCATTTGTGGGAGGAGATTTTCTAAAGTGGTGGCTGATCTGGCAACAAAACTGCGAATATCCGACTTTGATGGGATTCGCTCAGTTCTGAATAGCAAATCCCAAAGATTGTCACGCAAATTTGTCATCTCTATGTTGTGTTTCTGCACCATTTCCTCTAGAGAGCCTCTTAAATTGATCAACTGGGCCCATGAATCGGGATCATGCTCGAATACATCCAGGTTCATCTGTGGAGTTAAAGGGCTGCTGTCACTGCTATATGGGTGAAGCAGTGTACGCTTGCTGTTGGAGAGATACACTTCGGGACGCATTGAAGCCTGTTGAATGATCGTATCGATCCTGCTGGTCATATACTCTAAAAAGTTGTCCAATTCAGTTGGCACTTTTACAATGGCCGGCCATATCCAGGTTTTCTGAATTTTGACAAAGCGGGTGCGCGTTTTGCCCCCATCAAATATTTTTGGGTCATATGCCAGCTTGATCACTGGAGGCTTGCAATAGCAGCAACTCAAAGCTCCGCCCAAGAACAAGGAAAAAATGAGCGCAGGGATTATTATCAATCTGGGCATTAATAATCTTCATTTGGAATAGTAGACAAAATATCGTCGTCATCCGGATTACTCCCAAAACTATTGCATGCAAGTGCGTATAATGTCAGCTGTCAGGCGAGCTATACAATGGGGCGTACCTACTCTGCCGCAGCATCCATTGCTCCTTTTTTCTAACCAATATAAACAACAGATCCCCAATTCTAGTAATCATGTCAACGTCAATATTTGGAGTCCATTCCTTCAAATAGCTGGGAAGTAGCAGACGGTCCCGAAGCTTGCCGATGAGGATCATTGTGGGGTCAGTGGGCGTGATGATGTGGCAGAGGATCATTGCCAGTATTCCGGCCGCGGTATCCACCGCCACCCCATCATTAATGTCATTGCGCAGTCCAAAGGTTGCCACGGACGCAACAATAAATTGCAAGAGACGACTTCTAGGGATGCTCACATCCAATACAAACTCCTTCACCCTCCCAATGTCGGCGCTGGGCACTGGATCGTAAATCAAATAGAATGCCTTGCATACCAGAGCAACTTCCTTCACATACCTCGTCCTGTCCACAACTGTGATGATCAGTTTGAGGACATCCAGTGGCAATTTGGACAACAACATTGAGTTGCCCTGTCCATTTGAAGGGATGATCATGTTGTCTGATCTCCGGGAAACTGGATAGTAATTGAGACTCGGAAGAAAGCCAATGTCACGCAAGTGCTCCTCAAATTCCTTCTTGAGAAGAAGGACGCTCGGGTATAGGAACCTGCCAGCATTTTTCCAGGGAATCGAAACTCCCGTCGAGAAGACCAAATTCCCGTTTCGCTGTCTTATCAGCACTCTGACCATGCAATCCGTGTCTCCCCGCTTCCTAAACCGCTCCTTCTTCGCCTTGGACATTCTGATGAGTTTGAGCTCGATCGGCTGTAGAGCTGCATCGGTTGTGCACGAAAATGATTGCAACGTGAGCTTCTGCAGATCCCTTCGATAATTCCTTTTGGCATGATAATTTACAAGGCACAATACGACATCCTGACCAAGTCCATATGGCCCTCTGAATCGCTCCTCCTGGTCGATCTCCCTTTGAATGATGGTGTGGATGGTTGCCAGGCTTGTAATATAGTCAGTAATTGAGGCGACACTATAATCCATTGCCCCCAATATTTTGGTTGGCAAGCAGCTATCGGGATCTGCTTCATGCCAAATCCGGACGGGTGGAAGGAAAAAGCCGACAATGTGCTCCTTCAAATGGTGCTCGAGCCCTCTCGTTCCAGTGCTGTCCGGAAGTATGCCCCTTATTATCTCGATTGTCTCGGCATGGAATTTCTTAATTTCCGATCTTTTGGGCTTCTTTCGTCTCCTGAAAAGCAGCGTCCATAGTCGGTCTCTTATTTTGGTGACTACAGAATCCGAGTTCGATATGGCTTTGCTTATGGCGCGTTCCAGCCCTTCCAACTCTCTCTCGTATTCCGTGAAGGGCCGGGCCGCAATTCCTTGCCCCTGAATCCAATACTCTGATTCGCTCATGTAACATTTGGACGACATCAAAAGAGCAAGATCTGCAGACACCTTCCGAAAAATTGCGTCGCCATTTGCCGACATGAAATCTGCAAAACTGGGGAGGCGCATCGAACAGGTGATAATTGTTGGTTGAATCCACGTATTTGGAATAATCACATAGGATTCCTCTTCAATGTCATAATGCTTTGACTGGTGATATGATAATCGGGCGATCGGAGGTTTGCAATAGCAGCAGCACGATACCGGCTGCAGGAATAAAAGAAAAGCCGAGACAATGAACATTAAATTAAGCATTAATATTCTCCCGAAGGAGATTCACTTACATTGGGATGGGGATATTATTTATTTGCGGTGATCTTTGTTCCAAAATTTTCTGGAATTGATGGCTTTGATTCTGTGAAGAGCACATGCGCTCTGACTACAAACAGACCGGTTATCAATGTGCTGAGTACCGAGGGGATCATACTTGACCATCTCCAATTTGGGTGCAATCCGCAAGCGTCGCTTATGGTAAATGTACCCCGTTCCGGCAATGCTGTGCAGTTTTGCCAAAATATAACTACAACAACAACGATAAGTGGGTCCGGCAAAAGGGCGTACCGGCTCCTGGCCTTTGCAGTCATTGACTTGCAAGGGTAACTGAAAATAAACTGAGCATGGTTATCCGAGTTTGCAAAATTAATATGTGAACTCTATTTTGAGAATGAGCATCAGAAAGGCAAGTTTCATGAGTAATCCCATAAAATTAAATTAAGCCGATAGAATGTCGGGGCTGGTCAATCGACTATCCAAATGCTCCAGTCCGTATCTGAAGCAGCATGCAGACAACCCTGTTCACTGGCAGCCATGGGATTCGGACGCATTCGCCAGTGCAAAACGCCTATCTCGTCCCATATTCGTGTCAATCGGGTATAGCACATGTCATTGGTGCCACGTCATGGCCCGGGACTCCTTCCAATCTCACGACCTTGCCAAAATGCTCAACGAACACTTTGTGTGTATCAAGGTGGACCGGGAAGAGCGACCAGACGTGGATCGCCAGTACATGATGTATGTGCAGGCATCCAGCGGGTCGGGCGGATGGCCCCTTAGTGTGTGGTGCACGCCCAGTGGACGGCCCTTTTTTGGATGCACTTTTCTTTGGGAGGGGCAGATGAAAAAGCTGTGTGAGGCCATCGCCAAGCAATGGGCAGAAAAGAAAGAGGCCATCGAAGAGACTGCCGAAAGGGGACAGGCCTTGATCCAAGCACTGTCCAAGCCAGCTGCAGGCAACTTTGAGCTTGACCAAAGTCTTGTTCATGACTTGTATAAGCACTATGAGGCCGCAAACGATGCCGACTTCGGTGGCTTTGGTGGAGCTCCCAAATTCCCAAATGTGGTCATTTTGCATTTTCTCGTTGACTACTACCGTATTCACAGGACGGTAGAAGCTCTGAAAATGGCTCAACATACAGCATCTGTGATTATCAAGTCTGGCCTTCATGATCATCTGGAGGGTGGGTTCCATAGATACTGCGTTGATTCCGAGTGGAAAACTCCTCATTTTGAAAAGATGCTATATGATCAAGGGCAGTTGTTGGAGATTTTTAGCGAGTTGTATCTATTGAGTGATGAGAGCTTACGGATAGAATTACAGAGTGGAATTGAATCAATTGTAATGTACACAACAGAGCAGTTGCAGTCTCCAAGCGGCGCCTATTTCTGTGCAGAGGACGCTGACTCTCTAAACTCCAGCGGCGATAAGGAGGAGGGAGCATTTGCTGTGTGGACCTTGCAGGAGCTTCAAGAGATTATCCCAAAGGAGGATCTTGACTTGGTTGTGGAAACATTCAATATTTGCTCCGAAGGAAATGCCACTCAACTGCCCGGAATGAATGTGCTCACAAAGCTGTTTGCCCAGAAAGACCTTTGCTCAAAGTACCTCAATTATTTCAGCAGACTCGAGAATTGCAAAAAATTGATGGCAGAGAGGAGAAAAACACGGGCACGACCCCACCGAGACGAGAAGACATTGACCTCTTGGAACGGGCTTATGATCTCTGGATTGGCTCGTGCGGGATTCGGGCTTGACCGGAAGGAATACATTTCCAAGGCAACTCGGGCATTGGATGCATTGACAAAGAGCACCCCGCTGATGCGAACCGGAAAGATGCCGGCCTGCGCTGATGACTATGCCTTTATGATAAAGGCAGCAATTGATCTCTATCAGAGCACCCTCGACGATGTATTTCTTGAGAAGGCGATTACACTGCAGCAGGGAATGGAGGATTTCTTTGCTCATCCCCAAGGCGCTTATTATTACAACCAACTGGATCCTGATGGAATTGTGACGAGGGCCGTGGATGATTATGATGGAGCGGAGCCGTGCGCAAATTCGATTGCCTCGCTAAACCTGCTGCGATTATCATTGATAACTGGCGAGGCAAATTATGGAGAACGACTGACCAAAGTGATGGAGAGTTTTTCAAGACCTCTCCGCGAATCTCCCGTGGCATTGCCGCTCATGTGGAGAACATCATGCATCAATAAGGCATGCCCAATTGTTATATCCCTTCCCTCGTTAACAAGCGAAATCGGCAATGTGCTGAGGAAGCATTCTGACAAGATCATCATCCTAAAGCGCGACCGATCTCTTTCTTATATCCAAATATGCAAAGGGACGGTGTGCTATGAACCATGCGAAGCTGCCTGCGACCTGGACAAGTCCTTGCTGCAAATATCCAATAAATAATAAATAGATGAATACGGGCAAGTCGGTCATTTACGGTTGGTACCGCAACCTCCAATTCGACGTTAACCTGTAGGATCGTGTTGTCAGGCTCTGCACTGGCAGCATATCTGCTTGCAAAGCGTAGCATAGACGAGAGGAGGCGCGAAGAAGGATTAAAGCAGCTGCAGGAGCGACAGCTGCTAATCGAGGCGGGAAATGAGGAAAATGATCCGCTCGCCAATTGCGTCCCGCTCAGGCTAACCTTTGAGCAGAGATTGGAGTGGCTGGAAGAGAAATTGGAAGAGAAGCGGAAGGAGATGCAGGTGATCTCCAACAGTGTCGATAAGAGGGTCGAAGGCTAACAAGTCTAATGCGGAATCGGTCGGGGCTCGCAAAATAGCTCGGGATTTGCTCGCTTAGTTTAGCTAGCGATTGGGCGTCTAATTTTGGATTTCCATCTTGAATTTTTGGATTCTTGGTCTTGAAATCCTCTCCTATATTCTAAATTGGTAGAAAAATTAAACTCGTGCATGTCAATCAAAAAGCGAATTTCGGATCGCATCGAGCAATAATGAGACGTAATTAAATCACAAAAGAATACATTTAATTATAATTCGGAGAATATAGGATCTTTAATTGACTTGGAGGACAAGGCCCGCAGTCTCGGTAACCCTTGATTAGAATATCTCTGATGGATTTGAACCGCCCAATCCGTATTCCAGTCAACACTTGAGGCTCACATATCTCGGCGCCGTGGTCCAAGATGGTGGCATATCGCTCCATACCCTTCAGCAACTCAGAGGCCTCCTTATTTTTGGAAAGCAGAGCTTTGATGGCCCAAAAAATGGGTTTCATTCGATACGTGCTGATGCTCAAAAGTGCAGCAGCAAAGTGTGCCATGCGGACATTTGTCTTGCTCATCATTCTAATAAACGTGCCCACGGGAAAAGCATAAAATGAAGTGTTTAGAACGGTTTCCAATGTTCTCAAGTTTTGCCACCGTTCAGAAAACAAGCAAATTTGAAGAAATGAATTGGGGTCGTAGGCGTCCATTTGCTGCGGCATCCCAACTACAGGCCACAGGCAAAGAGACTTTCGCTTATGCACAAACAAGCTTCCCACAAAGGCATGAATGAATAAAACTTTTAAAGCGTCGGTGTGTCCAGTCACTTCGTTATATTTGCAGGACTCATTTGCAATGAGAACTTGTTGACCCAAATCTTCTAGAATTTTTTTAAAGGAGTCGTGGTCCGGGTCACAGCAAAGAGTATCCAATTTTCTCCCCATCCAATATGCCTTTACCAGATCCGGCTCAAGCATTAAATCCAGAAAGGTAATTCCAATGTCTGAGTTTACAAAATTTTGTAACTTCGGTAGCATTATTTCCGGGCAGCGTTGAAAAACAACTGCAGTGGCCTTTAAAGCATTGCCTTGGTAGTAAAATGAGCAAAGCAGGCCATCAACTTTAGTAAAGTCGTAAATAATTAAGGTGCCTTTGTGGATTGCAAACAATCCATCCAGATTCTGGCAAATGGAGTGAGATATTGGAAGGGGTTTCTGGGACAAGGAACAAATGGCAATGGGAACGAAAAAGAGCAATATCCAAGAACACTTCATGAAAATCCGGGGCCTGAGGCGAAAGGCACTCGATTTTGACTAATAATGGGTATTCTCCAGGAACTTCAAAAGTAGAACATCAAGCTGTCCAATATGGGCAGTTGCCTTGAGACATCTTCTGATGGTTCTAAATGGCTTCATTGGTACCCCTATCATGACCCCTTCATCGCAAATTTCATAGCCGTGATTGATTATGGTGGCATAGTTTTTGACGATTGCTAGGGGAGCCGTTGCCTGTGGGTCTTTTTTTAGTAGATTGCTGACTTCACGGAATATTGGCTGAAAACGATATGTACACGGATGAAGCAAAGAGGCCACAAAGTAGGCTAGCGGGTTGAGAGGGAAAATATTTGATTTCATGGGCGTTGTCATTGAATCCTGGGATCCAACTGATCTCAACCGCTTTGAGGTCCTTGGAACTAAAGTTAGCTCAAGCGCGCTGTCCTGTATACGTCTTCCAGATTTACTGACCTCTTTTGGTTGATTGGAGAATGTCTGCTGCTTGATAATCCGTTTCATCACTATTGCCTCCTCTCGAGCCAAGAACCTTATGAATCCCGCTACAATCTCGGCATGAACCGTATTGTTCAATGAGCTCTCCAGGCCTAGGATATACTCTTTCGAGTTTGATTCGAGGCAGGACGCTTTCATTAACCTATAACGGTTATCAATGCTAATTTGCATGTGGTCTGGAGTTAAAAAGTAATCCAGCATCAGTTTTAATCCAGAGAGAGAGTGATACAAAATCAGAAGAGTGTCAAAGCGAGCTGTCAGAGTCACTCGCTCCATGCTGGCCAGGTGACGGGGGCGCGTCGAATTGTATAGCAGCTTGCAGGTAAGTGACAAATTGATAAAGTCGGCAATACTGTCTACGAACAGCAAGAAACATTCTGCCACCCTAGTTACTACTTCCGGGTTGCTGATCGTGTTCTCTATTGACGAGGAGAGCTCTAAGACTTCTCCCTGAATGTCTGCGGCCATTCTCTTCTGTAACATGAGGCGCCCAATGTATGCATGGCGAAACAGAATAGATCGGGCTCTGTCTAGATTGTAGGACGAAGCTGGTCTCCCCCTGCGTCGGTCTGTAAGTGTCTCTATGTCGACCACAGACCCGCACATGTGTACAAGGTTTTTTATGTAATCGTCAGTACTCGAGTCAGTCAAGTCATCCAACATGCGGGCAAGATTAAAGGCTTTTGTAATGTTTGGCTCAACCATTAAAGATATGAACAGGCATCCCAAGTCGGATGTCCACAACGGTGACAGTGAAGGTAGCAAGCTGGTGGTGCTGCATTCGATAATTACGACCGGCCCATACGAATTGTCGGTGCAAAATGCATAAAATATGTCTGATTTTTGACCAAATTTATATTTCAGTGTTGGACCAGTAAGATCGGCTTTCAATTCAATCAAAGAGTTATATAAGGTGTATAGAACATCACCATCCTTTTCCAGATTTGAGGATGGTACAATGGAGAATTGTATGAGGAGAAGGAAAATGGAGACGATACGAATCATTTCCCCAAAATTTTCCAAATTGGTGATATTAGATCCCTCAGACTGATTCAAATTTAAAGAGGCTAATGTTGATAAAAGTCGTCGGTTTTGAAGAGAATTATGCGGATCTTGTTCTCTCAAGGAGAGCTAATAAATATCAGCTATCACGGAGACTGGAAGTGAATATGGTAAAATTAGGTTAGAACAGCCGATTCCTGTGGTATATTGAGAAAAGGCTACAAAATGCGATCTAAATGATATCTGATAATTTGCCGCTCTTCGAAACATACGCAGGATGCCATCCTTTGACGACACGATTGGTTGGAATAGTCGGAAGTGACGTATTGGCCAAATTGCCATAAAAGGAAATCCTTGTAAGATTTCTTCAGTTTCACAAACAAAGAGGACAAGCCAGAGTCAGAATCCATAGATAAGCGGTACTCATCCTTGACAAGTTCCTTTTGATACAATCTATCGAGGCAAGCATTGTCATCTCTCAAATATTGCAAAATGGTTTGCAATTCGATCACAACATTGTTATAGGGATTATGCGACTCCACGAATCCATATTTCAACAGTAATTGCGAGTTTGAAAGCTTCCCAAAGGTGTTGAAAATTTGGCTGCCTTCCGGAATTTCCTTGGTGGCAATCATCTCCAAACAGTCCTTACCGAAATACAACTTGGCATTATTAGATGTCGAGGAATGATTGAGCAAATCGGCAACTGGCACTAACATTACATCTTCCGGAGATGATGGATTCTCCAAAAAACTATAACTGGAAAGGAGATCCCCGGCAAAGAAAAATTCTTGCTCTTCTATTTCCATATTAATTTTCCGACTACTCCTCATAAATCTATCAAAGATCTTATTGTCATTCACTGAATTAAAAATGCTAGATCCCTTAAGCATTTCCTTATCGTGACCACACCATGACATGGGCGTAGAGACACTGTCCGGGAGCATGTCAAAGTATGGCTTCCAATGAGAATGCGGGTTTCTGCGTTCAAGAGCAACAGCCCAAATAGCCTGATTCCATTGACAGTTATCAACTCCTTTTCTTATGGCTTCACAGTGCGCAGTGGAGTGTCGTGACAATAGAAGCGTCCTGGGTATTGTAAAGAGGCTGGAGCCTTTTTTGATAAACGAGATTGCCTTTATACCAAAACCCATATCCTCTCCAGAGTAGTCATGGATGGAAATTTTGTCGCTTACATGTGCTCCGTTCTGGTGGAGCCAGTTGAAGAAAGTTGAAGCCTTTTCAGAACGATCCATATGATGCCCCGGTCAAGCGAATTGGTCGGTGCGAGGCAGTTGCTCATTGCTTATCTGATATCCATCCTTTCGTTTGCTGCGGAATGATGATTATTTCGACTGACTTTCGGTTGTTTGATGACCACAATTTACGTAAATATGTTTCAGCCTTGTCTGACCGCAATTGAAATAAATGCCGGTGTGGTATGATGAGAGCATACGATGGGCGGACTGAGTCTTTTAAAGACGATGTTGAAGCTCGTTGTGTAATTATATGCATTTCTGACCCCACCATTTTAATGTTAATAAAATCTCTAAAATTTATTGGTTCCTCCGGTTGGGGGGACATTGTCGACCATCTTCAGGTGTTGGATCAGGTGCCGTGGGGACATTGCTTATCACTGGCAGAAGGCTCTGTGGCAAGAGGGTTCCTAAATGGAAAAATGAAAAAAGGCGTACCTAAATAGGCAAGCCTGTTGATCCACCTGGGAATAGAAGCACCGCAAAGCGCCTTCGCAAGTCTTTCAGCGAAATGATTGCAATTCCTGCTGCGATTAGTGGAGACATTTACCTCGTTAGTATGTTGTAATCAATTCCCCGAAATTCGGATTGTCCAAAAGAGGCTGCCACCCGGTAAACCTCGCTCTCAGATAGCCTGGTGTATCCGAGAAGGATTGAATCACGAAGTCTGATTCCGGGAATACCTGCTCGTGGACGCATGGTAAACACGCCACTGCGGACACTCTCATGTCCTCCGTAACAGTATTCGCGCCCGTGTACCTCTATGCCTGAATGAAAAACGCCCATTCCCAGGGGACTCATGAACTGGTTATACGAGCTCTAACATGAGACCGTATAATATAAAATCAATACCAAATCGTAGACATTCACCCTCACTTCCACCTTCGCCATCTTATCGTCGACCCTGTCGATTTCATAGTTGCCCATAAACCAGGGATGTGGTATAAAGAGGGAGGACCCAAAAACTACAGCACGGGGTATTCCCGCGTGGTCTCCCACCGCAGTACTGACCCCGCCATCACTTGCTTAACTTCGGGGATCGGACGAGACCCGGTGCTTTCAAGCGTGTATGGCCGTAGACGATGTTCGTGTTCGTGTGTGACATTTTATTTAAAGTTATTAGCAATTTTGATACATTCTGAGGAGAATTTTGATATTTAATGATTTAGCGCAGTGCGCGTCCATTCAGCCTCAAAATCTTCGATATATTTAATGCAATAACATATATAAATGGACAGATAATATGGTGGAACATGATATCTCAAAGTTAACCAGGTTAAAGAAATGAAGCCACAGACGCTTATTTGCCTGCATTCCATGGCTTATTACGGAAATTCTTGTTCTGCCTCCGTCCATTTCGCATGCTACGCTGCTCCAACTCCGAGTATTTGCGCTTCAAATAATGCTTTTTCTCGACGTCACGTAACAAGCTGTCTAATATTGTAGGAGCTAATTTCTGCTTTCTGCATGACCGGTCTGAATAAAAAGAACTCGAATCCGAAATAAATTCTCCTACTTGCAAGAACCGTGACATGCCTGGTTTATAGCCCTTCTTGTAGTGGCGAGCTGGGTCTAAGGCAGATCGGAATGATAGAAGACGGAGATCATCACGCAGTTCAGGAGTCATTTTAGGAGCAGGCATGTGAAACCAGTTAGGACCTGCAGAAGCATGTTCCTTCTTCTCTTTCACTTGCTCTTTTAGTTGTATAGTAGTAGGAAGAAGCTTGAGGGGACGCTTGTCTGCGATATGCAGAATTTGTTCCCTGCCCAGCATATAGTGAACCCCGGTCCCGGCAGCCTGGCGAGTTTTCTGAACAAGTCCAAACAATTTTACGCTGCGTGACCGGAGTTTGCCGCGGTTTAAGCATCCAAAAGATAGCGACCTGGTTTAGATATTTCAGAATGGAATGCTTCCTAGGTGTTCATTTGTAGAAAAAACCCTTTTCTACTCTGCGAAACGTATTTGAGCGAATTCTCATTCAAAGTCGAAGAAGAGGCACTAATTACAGCACGTTCCATTGCTTTTGATAATCTATGCACCTTCTGGCAGCCCTCCATCTTCTGTCGATTGAATACACCAGGGTTCCGGACTCAAAGGTGAGGCGTTATCTAATATAAAATATGATCGAAACAGAAATTGCGGGCTCGCTCGGGAAACTCAACCTTCATACAAGCCAATCCTATGACCATGAGATAGGGAGCATTCACGCTGTTTCAGGCCCCGTTGTAATTGCTGAAGGGATATCTGGCCTTGCCATGTATGAATTGGTTCGCGTTGGCCATCAGGAACTTGTGGGGGAAGTAATAAGAATTGAGGGCGATCGAGCAACAATCCAGGTTTATGAAGAAACAAGTGGATTGAAGGCGGGGGACCCGGTCAGGCGTACCGGAAATCCATTATCGGTGGAACTGGGTCCCGGGTTGTGTGAAAATATCTTTGATGGCATCCAAAGGCCATTGCAACAAATATCCGCTTTAACGCAATCTATATATCTTCCGAGGGGTATTTCCACGAATGCACTGGACCGAACTAAAAAGTGGCATTTCATACCTAATGCTGAATGCAAAGCAGGTCGTCATGTTACAGGTGGAGATGTTTTGGGGATGGTAATAGAGAACTCCCTCGTTGATCACAAAATTCTTCTACCACCACGAGCAATGGGAGTTGTGAAGTGGATTGCTCCGGAGGGAGACTATACTGTTGCGGAGACTATTGTCGAGGTCGAATGGCAAGGAAAATGTTCATCCTACCCAATGATGCAGAGATGGCCGGTTCGCACTCCCAGGCCGGTTTCTGAAAAACTTTCTGCAAATCAACCGCTTCTAACAGGTCAGCGTGTTCTTGATGCTCTCTTCCCATGTGTGCAAGGAGGAACTACAGCAATTCCTGGGGCATTTGGCTGTGGCAAAACCGTAATATCGCAAAGCCTCTCCAAATATTCAAACTCTGATATCATAGTTTACGTTGGTTGTGGGGAAAGAGGAAATGAAATGGCAGAGGTTCTCATGGATTTTCCTACATTGACCATTTCTAATAATGGCACAGAGGAACCCATAATGAAGCGCACCGTTCTTGTCGCAAATACTTCAAACATGCCTGTGGCGGCTAGGGAAGCATCCATCTATACCGGAATCACTCTGGCTGAGTATTACCGTGATCAGGGCAAGCATGTCGCAATGATGGCTGATTCAACTTCTCGGTGGGCCGAAGCTCTAAGGGAAATTTCCGGTCGATTGGCTGAAATGCCTGCAGATTCAGGTTACCCCGCATATTTGGGCGCCCGACTGGCCTCATTTTATGAGAGAGCTGGGAAGGCTACCTGTTTAGGGAGTCCATCTAGAGAAGGTTCCGTAACAATCGTCGGCGCAGTTAGCCCACCAGGCGGAGATTTTTCGGATCCAGTCACAGCTGCCACCCTCGGGATTGTGCAAGTGTTTTGGGGACTCGATAAGAAGTTGGCGCAAAGGAAGCATTTTCCTTCCATTAATTGGTCTCTATCCTATTCAAAATATTTGAAAGCGCTAGAGCCGTTTTATGAGTCTGCCGATCAGTCTTTTGTCGATCTAAGGACTCGCTGCAGAAAAATACTGCAAGATGAGGAGGATTTGGCAGAAATAGTGCAGATTGTGGGTAAAAGCGCGCTCGCTGAGCCAGATAAAATCACTCTGGACGTTGCCAAGTTATTGAAAGAAGATTTTCTTCAGCAGAATGGCTACTCCTCCTATGATCGTTTTTGTCCCTTTTATAAGACAGTAGCGATGCTAAAGAACATTATTTTATATTACGATCTGTCTATAAGCACAGTCAACGCATCCTGCGGTGCATTGACCTGGAATTCAATACGAGATTCAACGAATGACTTGATGCACCGGCTCTCGTCTATGAAATTTGAGGTAACGAGAACTTTCTTTAAATTTAGGATCCAAAAAATGGCAAAGATAAAGTAGCGGATATAATGGCAAGGCTTCAAAAAGATATTGAAGAAAAGTTCAGAATGCTGACTGAGTAATATAAATAAAAGAGGATGATGAAAATTCAATAAGAATCGACAGTGCTCATGAAAATCAATTCCATAAAGATTCCCCAAGGTGATGCTGTTCAGATTCTAAAGCTCGTTGGAAGAAAACTAGGCTACCTCAAGTTAGAAAACAATTAAATAGGAGATTCCACAGATATTCATACGCTATTGATGTTGCAAACAAGGGAATGAGGATTTATCGAGAATCCTTTTTGTTTTCGATCTTGGATAATTCGTATGGATCCTCGAAATTGTTTTCAACAAATGACATCAAAAGCATTAAACGTGCGTTATACAATTTCTCACATACCGAGTTGTCCATTGAGAACCTTATGGCGCTCTGAGGAATCAGACCGTTTCGAAAATATTCCGAGACCTGCGCAAATAACTTTTTGTCTTCTTTTTCATAAAGGGCACGAGTTTTCACTTTATAAACACCTCTCCTGCCTAATGGAGGGATATCCCAGTATTTGTATTTCATCCTGCTCACGACATCCGCAAAACACTTTTTGGCCAGGCTGATTTTATCCATCTTTCTTTTTAAGAGAGAATTGGTCATTGTACAAACACAACCCATGCCGTACGATTAAATCCCAATGGCCTTTATTTTATTCATGAAGCGTTCCACGTAGTCGCGAAATAACTTGTCAACCTCTCTTTCAATAGCTTCCTTTGCATCCTCGTCTCGAATTTCTTTCAATGCTTTAATTTCCTTCCTTCTAAACTCACGTAATTGATCTACGAACTGAATTTGGATGTCTCTCATCTTTTTTTTATCAATGTTTCCTACTAGTGGAATCAATATAATCCTCTTGCCTTCCTTTCTCATAGTGTAATCATGAAATTTTTTTCTGACCAGCGAAATCAAATCGCTCTCGACCTACAATTAAGCTTTTCTCAAACCGTCTGGTCCGCGAGATCAATAACTACAGCTCGATCTTCTCTTTTGTATATTTTTGAAATTGCGCTCATTTTTCGATGAGATCCATCTTTACTTGGCAAAATCAAATTCTCAAAGTCTAGAGTCATTATAATATTGTATACCTTTTATATCTGATTTGCTTTTTATTTCATCCAATTTTTTGCAGAAATAAACGAGAGACGAATTAAAAACTTCGTTGCAAGTAGTTCGAATTCCATTTATGTCCGAAGCATTGGTCCCGATAGATTTCCTTAAAGCATATATTTTCATTAAAATAGGATTTCAATGCAAAATCCCATGTTTCAAATTCACTCTTTCCGCTTTGATGACTTTTCGCTGCTTCCTCAAGGAATTACAACAGAATTCCGAGGGCGTAGGTTTACAAGGCGTATCATTCTTATAATTATTAGATTCTTTATGCACTATTCACAACTTGGATCTTTTCCTGAGGGAGGAAGCTTCTGCCGAGCCATGGCAAAGAGCAATAAAATTCATGGACGTAATGAACTTGGTCAAGGGCGGTATTTTGGAATTCATATTTTCACTTTAGATACTGCTAAATGACCATGTTGTTCGCAAATTTGTTGCCCATTTCTACTCAATTTTCTTAATTTTTGGAGTTACTTGCTCCGCTTAAAGAAGATTGCATTGCAATGAAAACCCGTTTATTTCGCTATATTGATGCCTTGAGGAGTCTGTAGGTTGCTTCATTTGGTTGAATAATCGAAATTGCGCCGGTCCTTGCAAAGCTTGGGATTGTATACACGACAGTTCCATTTATATTCTTCACAGAGTGGTCCTGCCCGCCAGCCACAAAGAGCATATCAAGAGTATCCGAAAGAACAAAAGGATCGCTTTCCTGAAAAGGAAAACAGCTCAAAGAATCTGGAGACGACGGTGATAGGAGTCTCGATTGTAGTGATGTCCGAATAACTTCATCAAGCGAAAACGCACCCAAACAATTTCTGACCCAATCGACATAATTGCAACCATCGGTAATTAGAACCCTAATAATAAATCTTCAATTTTATACCTCTTTGCCCCAATAGAAGCGACGGAAGGATTGGATCCGTACTTGAGTTTAGGATTGCGTCCGGACCGGGGAAATAAAATGGGATTGATTGGGGCGTTTGGCCAACAATGGGTGGTGAAATCATTGAAAGAAGGTACGAGATAAACTTCAAAATAAGTGAGAGCAAATATCATTAAGCCATCCAACAGTTTCAAATCATTCAGCAAGCCCACATTTTCATTAACATCGAGTTTCCTCTAAAATGTTAACAAGCCGGATACCTTAGTTCCAATTACAACATTTGAAGTCTGCGATTTACAAAAGGGCCCTATCAAAATAATAGAATCGACCTAAATTCAGACATCAAAGGGTACAGTATTGCGAATCAGTTCCGAAGAAATTACTGCTTTCAATAGATCCATATGCTTACGTGAACGGGGCAAGTCGCAAATGCAGATGATATGCTTGCCCTCAAATCCACGCTCTATAGGTCGCGGTGGGTAAGTGCCAGGAAATATAACATCCTCAGGATCAACAGAACCATCTTCATTAGAGTGGCCAAAAATTCCCACAACCAAGCCGGTGACTACGGGAATTTGGTCAATAAGGGACGCATTAATTTTAAGTTTCCCAGTTTCGTCTTCCAGAAAAATGGTGACATTTTCTTTCCAATTTGAATCAATCTTCTGATTAGATAGGTCTGTCAAAATGTTCGGCTTTGATGGGGAGTCCACCAAAATAACACCTATAACTGCAATTTTGCACCTAGCTTCGCGAGTTGAAACGAGCTTGGCTGTGATGGTCTCAACGCCATATTTTGCATCAATTTCCTTTTTGATGAAAGGCCGCAGTTCCAGAAGCCTGCAATAATAAACGTGATTAAACTGTCTATCATGCATTAGCGGATCGTAGCCCAAAGAAACATTTTCCCCAATAGCTGTCAGGGGCATCGAGTATGTCCTCCCCGGTATTGCTTCGCTCATCATGCTCAACAATCACGCGCACGTTGGAATGGGTATTTATTAAAGAGAAGAGTCAATCATTTGCATTGAAATATATACAACCCTGTAATGGAACTTCGAGGAAGTTGGTGAGTCTTACAAGAAATCAAATTTTCAGAGCAAAATTAGGTTAGGGCAAGGTTATGCTCGAATTTTAGGCATCGAGAAGTGCGAAAATTCAAATTGAATTATGACAATGAGTTGAACAATGTCTCGGCTAATTCGATAGTATATGGGATGGGAAAACAGGAAACATCTGGACAACATCCGAAACATGGAGTGGTCTGCAATTCACTAGGCAAGGTCTGTTAATGGTCTCCTCAGATAGTGTTTCAACTGCCGTTTAATACATTTCTCCTCTGCAGGAAAATCCATTGCTCCCGTTATAGATTTGTTTATATGATCCAACGAGAGTAGCTTGTGTATAAATCCAATGCTCTTGGAAGTGGACTCGTTATTTTGATCAGGCGTTTTCTTGCCTAGCAAAGCATTTCTCTCTCGCAAAAGCATATCAAATGGTTTGCTTCGACCTTGAACTTTCCTTTTCGACGTCAAAGAATGAGACTTGCAAGTCAACGATCGCAGGCAAGGGAGACCTGTCGAAGATATAATGACCCCACAATTCCTATCTAAATCGAGTCGCTGCTTCTGGTGCTGACGAGAGGTTTCCTTTACCATTGTGCATAGACAAACAAAATATTTTGCGTCAAGAGTGTGCACTATAGGTCGTAGGCAGGAAGAACAAATGGAAATTCTCGTGTCGAACAAATCGTCAAACATTTGGATATCCGGGGCCTCAAAATCCCTGTGCTGATGAATTTGCGGATGATTTCCGTTTAACCACCAGTTTGGACTTTACTGTGATTAAAAATAGTTTCGGGCAGAGAGCGAGATACTATTTACAATTGAATTTAATCCATTCCTATGCAAACGGCATACCTAATTGCTCTTTTATGATGCTCATCAAAATAATTTAACAAAGAGGCAGGATGATCAACTTGCCATTCGGATTTTTGTCAATGCCCCTAAAAAACCATTGTATTTAGTGCGGTTGGGAGTTTACGCCTATTTGCTGATAAGTCTTCATCTGTTTGCCAATCTGACTCGAGCGTCCATTTTTTGGAAAGCAGGGGTGGAAATGACCACAAACTATGATGAAAATGAGGTTTGGTGGTCCTGGAAGTACTTGAGCTCTCTGAAGTCTCTCACTCTAACAATTCATAACATAATGGACTCGGATAATGGAGATTGTTTTGTGATCAATTTGGGCTCAAATGGCTTATTTAGCAGCAGATCTGTGAATGGCTTTAGCTCTATATGTTACTCGAGATCTCCTTTAAGTATCTCGTTCCCAAAGTTAAGGGGTGCTATACTCAGTGGATCTTGTAGCCCTACATGTTCGCTTTCCAACGGTATAATTTCGATTACTTGGAGCTGCACAACTATCGTTGATGTTTGTCATTTCAATCAACAGGAGCAAAAAACTCTTGCCGAATGTAAAAACTGTGGGGCTCAACTCATTTCGCATTCTGCTCAATTCAAATGCCTTCCCAGTGAATATTGGGATGAGTTGCTAGATAGCTGGTCTTGTCATCGCCAGGAATTTGCGGGAATTACCAAAGATCTTCCAGATCCTCTAAAACTATCTCCCTCAGATTCATGCACTGTTTTATATTCCACTCATCATTTCCTCATGAAGGTGAATGATAATTTTATTGTTACCGAGGATATTGCGAAATGCGTCAAGTGTCTTTATACTCTGGGATGCACTTCCAAAACAGATGTGGTTGATATTCCAGTTCTTAGAACGAGGTCCTCTCCAGGCGTTCAGAAGTACATTTCTTGGAGAATTTATGAGACAATGCAAGCTCATTCTTCCTTTTATTTTTGCATCAATCAACAACTCCATTTGCACCTAATTAATTGGTCTTGTTTTATTTCTACCCGGAATTCTGATTGCCTATTTCCTGTTGTCTTGTTGTTAAACGCTCCTGCTGATGACGGCTCTAGTGAGCACATTGATATATTCGATGATGACTTTGCCGAACTTTTAGACATACTCTCAGAACAAGAAGTGAATGGAATGTCGTATTTGATCCTTTAACGACATCTTGTGTAACTCGTATTTTCTGATAACGGGAAGGAACAATTTTAATCGTCTCATGTATGTATCATCCTTGATCAAGCTCCGTGTTCTTCCCGAGCACAGATCATTCAATGGAATGAGACATGCATCGGCGCAGAAATATAATCGAGTCAAAATCTCAACGCAATATACTCATGGATTAAGTTGGCGATGGCGGATATCCAGGACTTTCTTCAAGTCAAATATTGGGGACTTCAGGATTCTAGTTAATCGCAACATTGGAGATTGAAAGAGACTTATTAGCTCAGCAATAAGCTCCCTCTTGCTTGGCAAATCGCTTATCATTATTCGGCATTCCTTCGGCGTGAACACATGGCCATCAATTCTTCCAGATAGAAGAATAAGCCGACTACTTCCCTCTATTAAAGAAAACGCCGATTTAAACTTGGCGGGCTCCGAAGTTCCATACGCCAAAAGTATAGGTCCCTTGCATATTTCTTGCAGCCCCTCATTGCCAAATCTCTTGCAAAATAATTGAAGTATTGTGGATTTTACGTAAGACAGATCGATTGAACTTTCAGCGAGATTTAATCTTAATCGATTTAATTCGGAGCAGAGAATAGAATTTGTTTGAAAAATGAGACACGTTTGAGCGGAAAAGGCTCGCTCGCACGCACGATATTGTTTAGTTCTATGTGGTAAGAATTTGGTGCCATATTTGAGCTTGGGCAAAAAAGACTTCAGTAAACTCTCAGTCTTGGTTTTGGAATCAATCTTGTACACTTTTACATTTACTGGACCACGGGGAGACGCTTCCAAGGTGGACTTACCTTTAAATAAAGCTGGGGTCATAGATTGCATTGATAAAATATCTGCTACTTGAGGGGCATTCTTTTTCGTCCCATAGACACCTGGAAAGCATTTTCGTGCTTGTCGCATCATTTGATTTCGAGTGAGACCATTGGAGAATTTTACTGGTTTCCCCATTTCAATTCAGAAGAGAATTGTTAACCGGGGTGAAATACTGCTAGCGGGCGCGCCTGTTTGGAAATATTCAACAAATTCCCATGCGCAGTTGATAATCCCATGCAGTTCTTGTCAGGAAATCCAATAATGTCGTTCACATTGAATTTTTGAGGATGTTAGTAAGGGTATGCAACAAATTCACCGTGCTGAATCGAATGATGGTCGAATTATCGCTACTCTTCCGCATTGATCGTTTTCCATGTCTTGAATGTAGTTTGATTACCTGAAATTAAGTCATTCCAATTCATCGTAGCGATATCCTTGCTTTAGAACTTTTGATCAATACATTGGGGGGAATTCGGGCCAAAATTCCTTACTGCAGCGGCAGCATAAAGGAAGAACATGACTTTTGTGTCTATTTTCAACAAATCTTCTTTTATACGTGCTATCCGTATCACTGGCTGTGGCTATTTGAGCAAAATAGGCGTCCATCTCTTCAAAAGTCATACCCAGCTCGGCTTCATCACTTTGTCCAACTTCCAACTCAGCGGACGATTGAAGTTCAACCAAATGCTCTGCCAATTCTCGATCTGTAATCAGTGTTTTAATCAGTTCTCGTATCCGAAGCTTGGAAAGATCAGCAATTGGAGATAGATCACCACTGGAACAATCATACTTCGTGAAATATCCAGTTATCGCTTCATCCCTGTTTCCAGTTGCGACAACCAAAAACCTTTCGTTTCCCATTGATTGTGAAATGTAATAGGCCAATACCAATCGTAACCTTGAAGTCACGTTTTGAAATGCAATTTTGTTGTCGGAATGAATTGTCTCCTCAAACTTGCCTAGTATAGCGGACATATCTATTTCCTGGTGGTCGCTTACCGGTTAATTACAAAAATACCTTGATACATAATCAGCAACCTTACGAGACATTATCCGTGAGTTCTCTGAAGATGCCGGCCCATTCAAGTAGGCGGTCTTGAGAAATTCTTTCATTTCCAGATTTTGATGAGTCTCAGTTTTGATTCGATCGACCAATATTTTGACAAGAACTGCGCAAAGTCCGCTATCTATGCCTCCGCTAAGGGCAATAAAGAATCCCTTGAGTCCGCTTTGATGAAGAATGTGGAACATCCAACTAGTTATCATGACCGCTAGTTCCGGATATTGGTTTATCTTTATGGACTCTATCAGATGCTCGCTATCAAACAGGATAACATCATAAGGCTGAAGACAATATTTTGTGCCGCTTATAAGAAGCTTACCATCTTTATACACCCTAGGAAACCCTTTAAATACCAAGCTGCCTCCGTCTGTCCCCAGAATGCTAGTCGCAAATCCGATGCCGACTTGCACGGTACAATCCGGGTCATGTAGAATGGATTTGGGTAGCTGGTCAATAACTAAGCAGTCGTCCTCGTATTCATCGCTTACGAGATACCTGCTGTTGCTAAATGAATAAAACGCATTGCGAGATCCATTTGCAGGCGCTTTAATGACAACTTTGATTTTATCAGCAGAAGCCAGCGCAATTCGCTGAATTGCGGCCTCAATGCGCCCATTAATATAGGCCGGGATGGGATTTGGTTGCGGCCAATACCCGAGCAATTCATAGTCTGATCCTATCCACAAGTCTGCGCCAGCACCAATGGCAAACTCGATTGAGCTGATGATGTTTCGCTCATTACCCAAGATGTCCAAAGGGCGCTGCCTAACACAGCACAACGCGATGCGCATTTCAGTGACCCTGGCTCTTCGTTCTGATTGCACTTTAAGGTTCGTTGATCAGCATTGTTGTGTTTCATGCTACCGCTCAATAGAAGGATGCATCGAATACGAGAAGGGCTCGGTGGAGAGATTATTTAATGTTAATATGCAATGACCCGAAATTTCTGAGCCTTTTTGAATGCTCTGCTTGCTACCGTGCACCAAAAACCAATTTATGCAAAGTGGCATCGTCCTATAGGCATTAGCTTAATGAACTGATCTGCTTTGATTTATATCATGTAAAGAAATGATCTTGAAGCCCCCTCTAATCAAGCATATAGATGACACTGGTCATTTCGATCCCTTCTCAAATAAAATGAAGAAGCGTACGAGTCAGAGCTGTTTGATGCTGCCAGCAGAGGCAGCACCCTGTCCCATCTGATCCCCTGCCACCAGTCATGAACAAAGCCTTCCCTATTGACCCCATAATCAGACATCCATGCGTGCTCCCACAGATCTACCCCTATCAGGGGCGTGCATGACAATCCACTCTCTGGGCAGGAAATTGGAGGGCGGGCCCCCTGCACCCTTATTATTTTCAGAAATGAGGGGGTGGCGGTGCTCGATATTCTGTAGCCCGTGTGCCACAATCGTACCAGCCATATCCAACCAGCACCTATTACATGTCTTTCATTCTTAAAAAACTCTTGTCTTACCGTGTCGTATAAGAGCATGCCTGGTTTGCTTAGTAGCTGCTGCACAAGCTGTATATGATGGTCTTGGCCAGATTGCAATGTTGGATCGAAGTGATGCAGGAAGTGAGCAATTGACCATGCTTGAGTTGCATAGAATGATCGAACTTGGGACGCAGGATTCGCATTGGTTTCGCACATTATGCGGAAGAGTTGGTTACATAATCCAGATCCATAATCCGTTTTGCTGCTTTGAGCTGCTCCATCTAAAACTTTCAGGGCATATTGCTTTTGCAAAACTGCAAGCATTTCCATCACTCTCTTAGAAATCATGATAAATAATATTATTTTAGAGAAGAATGTCATTGACGGATTTGGAAGAAGTCCATTAAACAGCTTATTGTTTCACATCCAACAGTTGTGACCATAATCCTGTCTCCGCATCAACGGAGCTAGTCTGTACTAGCATGTCAAAGAAATGACCGGAAAAAACCATCAAAAAAAGCTAGATGGGCTTTGAATGCTTTAATCAATCAATTTCGATGGTTATGATCCAGCCTTTTCAAAAGAATGATTTCCTAATCGAGATTCTGGGATTGATCAAGGCTGACAGTAATCTCGAGTTTGGAAGAATTATTTTCAATACATTCTCAACGTCAGGGTTGAAGAAAGCCACGAGATTCTCATTTCGTGCCCGCGCGAGACATAAGACCCATGGGAACAATGACTGATCTGGTGTATATAATTGAAAGAAAGGAATTCGATTTTTCGCTTGACTAACCGAACATTTGGCTTGCATAGAAGAGCCCACAGGATAGCCGCAATTATTATCAATTTTTGCAGTGAATGAAGGCTACGTCTCGCGTTTCTGCTTTGAATCGTCGGGAACATTCATGACGTTATGATGCCCATCATCATTGTTCTCTTTTTCTTCTCTTAGATCATCTGCTTTCTTTGATTGTTCAAAGAAATGAGCAAACATTACTGGATCTAGCTGGGTAAGGTTTGACAAGGCAGCCATTGCCATTGCCTGTACATTTTTGTTCCAGTGCCTTTTCAGGCTTCCATTGAGTGATTCAAACATTATCTCCATGATTTGCCTGTTATTTTGAGGATCTGAGGCCAGAACGTTTAGCATATTTTCATTGCTCCACAGTAGCAGAGCTCGTTCGGCCACCTGAAAATGAGCCGAAGATATGCTTTCCCCTAATCTAGTAAATAGCATTTTTTTGAAGGCCAGATCGGTTTGCTCAATGTCCATATGATCCAATAACTCTTCTATTTCGCCCAACAGCAACACCTGGTTCAACGAGTAGCAATGTGGCCAGTGTTTCAACACATATCTGATTACAATTGGGCTTAGTCCGCGGTCCTTTTCAACAAATTGCATGACGCAATAGGCGAGCTGGGGGAAAAAGGTGCTGAGGGTACGCAATGGGTGCAACGGGAGGAGACACTTTTTCAAAAACACTTCGACGTGCTCTTTTCGCAATGGCACTGCGAATCCGTTGACGATGCTGCCAAAGATTTCCAGTAATTCGGCTAGTTTGTGTGGCGCGTCACAGTGCACAGTCTCTAATAATACAGCCTGCATGGCTCGTCTCATTGGGGCCCTCAATTGCAAATAGGCTCCATAAATGCGATGGATAAGGGTTTTGACCGCCTCCCGTTCTCTCGGATCTTCTCCATCCAAAACCGGCAGCAGGTTGCACACCATTTTGAGGTCTATTAATGGTCTGCAGCCTTCTGGATCCCGCTCCAGGGCCGTTAGCACAAGTGCATACAGACACGACAGGACAGGCCAGGCTGGATTTGGGACTGGCTCGTCCTCCTCTGGGTCATATTCTACTCCGATAGGATTAACGGGAGGTGGCAGGGAGCGCAGCGCACATTGTCTGAACGCATTGAAAAGAGTACCAAGCACAAGTTCTTGCTTAAAGGCCTCTGAGGATTTTGCGCGCTCGACAATCTCTTCAGCGGCTTGCTGCAGGGATTGCTGCTCGGTGAGAGCCATTTTATTGTAGTTGACAATGCTCTCCAAGTTGAATGCCAGCAAAATCCTCTCGCAAAGCTCCTCCTCCTCCATAATAAATAATGTCCAAATAGCACAAGCAACACTCGAGTCGGAATATGGCTTTTATTTAAATTACTATTGGATGCACGACTTTGACCAATGACAATGCGACGAGCAACAGCCTTGCGACTTGCAATGCAAATTGCTGGAAAATAGTTGCGAACTCTATGGTCCCTCGCTGAGCAGGTGGCAACATTTCCATCTTCTACACACAATGTTTGTTGGGCGTATTGAAACGCCTATCCGCTTCAAGAACATTCACTGCACTGTTATGCATTACGTCAATGAATCCTCCTAGAAGGCGCGTGCGCAGGAACCAGCAGCGGAGTGAAGCTGTTAAACCTTAGTAAAAAACAGTCGTTTATTGCATTCTTCTGGTGAATCTCTCATGTCTCGATTTCATTCATAGTTCTATATGGCGAACACAATTCTTCGCATGGTGAGAAAGATGGAAAAATCTACAAAGGGTCTCCATGGCTGCAAGTGATCAGGGAATTGCCCTCCGGCTGCCAAGTCTGCCAGCAAGTCCACAAGGATCACAATGAATAGGAACCGGTGGTAAAGAAAGAGCGCGAGGGTGGCTATTGCATTGCGTCTCTTTTCTTTGTCCAGATTCTGCCTGCCAATCGAGATGACGGAAGCGTAGAGGAACTCTGGAATGCGGCTTTTGCAGATGCTCATGAAAAGAGTCATTTCCTTGGCGCGATATACTGGATTATGATACATTGGGAGGGTGTTATGGTAAAAGGCAGTGCAGACGAGCAAAATATCTGTCTTTATCTGGCTCGCCCCAACCATATTCATGATTAGTGTCAAGATATCTTTTGGAAGCAACATCAACAGCATTGATCCGTTATGAGGGCGTTCTTTAGGAACCAGACGTTCCGCGGGGTAGAATCTTGGGGAGTTTGGCAGGATCCCTTCATCCTGCAAACGAGTCTCAATTTCTTGCTTCAACAGCAGGACACTCGGGTACTTGAACTCACCTGCGCTCTTCCAGGGAATGTTCAATTCTGATACCAGTTGTAGAGATCCGTCGTTTTTTCTAATCAGAATGCGAATTCTATTCCCCATAGAAAAGTAGAATATCGACGCTTTCTCGCGGCAATCTCGGGTGTTCCTGATAATTTCCAGTTCAATCTGCAACAGATCGGGTTCCAGGAATGACTTTGCAAAAAGTCTCTGCACCGAAGCGTATTCATAACAATGTCGGTGATACATGATCATGTCAATGACAATATTGGATCCGTGGCCATATGGATTTCGGACCCTTTCACCGCACTCCAAACTTTTCTGGATGCGACGGTGGAGGTCACTGAGTGATTCAACGTAGTGTTTGAGCGGCTTGAGAGCATATGATCGTAGCGACACGTTTCGGATGGGCGCCGATGTGTCAGGATTACACTCAAAGTGCCAGGCAAAAGTACTTGGAACTAGAAACCGGGTCATATAATAGACGATCAGAGATTTGAGGAACACGGTCCGGATATTGTCAGGAAAAATATTTCTGATAGGAACAAGGGACTGTAGATAGAAAGACTTGATTGCATCTCCCAAAGGTCTGTCCTTGCTTTTAAACAACAGATTCCATAGGTCATCCCGGAGGCGCGTTATCGTCCGGTTAGAGCTTTCAAAAATCTGTCTTAATATTTTTTTGAAATGCTTAATTTCGATCTGGATTTCGCCTTTGTCCTCAAATTCTTGCAACAATCCCTCCGGTACTCCTTCTGCCTCGCTAATGATCAGTGAACAAAAGTCGTTATTTAGATATTCATCCGGGTTGTCCTGGATTGTGTCGATAAATTCATCGAGATGCTTCTCCATGAATTCTTCAAATTGAGGCGGATTGTCCGGAAGCATCAAGATGGACCACGGCGCTAGCCAGTTGTCCTGCACTTGCGAATATTGCTCTTGAGGGTTCTGCACAATATCATCACCACTATAGTCATAGCCAACTCTAATTATGGGCGGGCGGCAAAAGCAGCAGCACGAAGCAGCCCGCAGCAAAACCGTGTGAAAAAGATAATAGGCCAACGATATTATCATCAATTTACCATTTTGGTTGCAAGAATGTTTAATGTCCGGGATGTTAATGTGGGTTCAACCAGGAAATGACGCAGAATTAACTCGATGCAGTCGGTATGTATGGAAGAATAAGAAAGGAAAAATCGATTTTACTTGTAGAAAACGCGAGAAGCGACCAATACGACCAAAATGACGACTAAGAAGGCTGCCAGCGGGACGACGCAATACCTCCACAAGGCATTGTACGTTTTCACCAATCGATCATGTGGAACCCCAATGCATTGCGCAAGTGGACTTGTGATTGTGGCGTGGGGAAGTTCTTGTTCGTACAAACCAGAAAAGCCCAAAGGTCGATCAGTGTTGCTTTCGGACGGCAGTAGATCCTGCAAGTTTTTACATATGTCCTCGAGATGGACATTGTAAGGGCTATCGTTTTCAATAAATTCCTCCTCCGAATCATTTTCAGAGGCAAATGCATGCTGAACAAAGGAAAGAGAGAGAACAAAGAACAAGAAACAGAAAAATCTCATTTGCTTAGACAGGGGCCAACTATTGGGTTGAGCAGATTTTCAGCAAGATGTTTTAATTTTTAATCTCTCTCTCTCTCTCTCTCTCTCTCGAGAGAGAGAACATTTGGAATAACACTAGTGACTATGCATGTTAATGCTCTTGAGAGCAACTGTCGTAAAGATTAGGTAGGTAATCTCTGAGCACACCAACATCATTATGACACAACCTAAAATATTCTTAATCCCGTACAATTTCCGCATGATTCTACCAAAATCCACGCCGGAAATTGCGCGCAGCATCCTGCACAATTCGGCATAAGGTAAATTTTCTTCGCACAAACAAGCGAGTTCCACTTCCTGGTTCACGTTGTCCATCACGTTTCTCTCATCTTCATCTTCGGGGACCAGGAAATCGGAAAATTCATCGGGCCAACAGACATCATCACACTCTGTAGAGATACAAGAATCACGCGAGTGCGCTTGTGGTCGTTGACGTCTGTTTTGCGATGGGGTCAAAGGGAGAGCAGGAGGTTGCTGCCGCTGCTCACTGCCAGCCGGCTCCTCGTCGATTGGTAGGAGAAGGTCCTCTATTGACTCGATGGGCAAAGTCTTCTGTAGTTCAATTGGGGCTCCAATATCAATGATTATATCAAATTCATGACTTGTAGCTTCTGAGCACCGGACAGCAGCTGGGTGGAACGCAATAAATGCTACCGTAACAGCCAGTAACAAAGAATGCATACCCCAGAACACGAAAAAATCTTCCTTGATAGGTCCAGAAATCCTTTTCAAAATAGAAAAATTTGCAGTTGGCCCCAACAAGAAAGAAATGGCGAATTTCAGTCACTCATTCATGTTGGTGTAGAAAGAAGGAGGCTCAAATATTCATCCATAAAGGCCAATACGTATTCATTTCGAATTTCTCGCTCATGACATTTGGACAGCTGCCCCAACGGGTTGATTGAATAAATGGAATCGACCGGGGTCAAGCAAACGTCCCAGTTACATCTTGTAATCCGTTCCAGCTCCTTCCATCATGGTCAAATTTCTAAAACAGGGAAAGGTTGTGGTGGTCCTGAATGGCCGCTTTGCTGGCAAGAAGGCAGTGATTGTAAAGAATATGTCGAGTTCCCATTTATTTCCTTGATTCTTCCCCTTGGCCTTCGGCTTGAGTATTGGATGGATGGTACCAAGGTATTATCCATCGGTTGGTACTCGAGACGATGGCTTGAGGACATCCACGTTTTATCTTTTCATATGGCCCAATACTAATCGTTAGTTTACACTTTGATGATGGCGAAAAGAGCTCCAGCAAAAAATTTGGTTGCGCCCTCGTCGTCGGCATCGACCGATGCCCTCTGAAGGTGACTCGCGACATGTCTGCTAAAAAGATGCAGCGTCGCACCCGAATGAAGCCGTTCATCAAGTTGCTCAACTACAATCACCTTATGCCCACCCGCTACAACTTTGATGTTGATTTCAAGGGGGCTGTGACTTTGGATGCTTTGAAGGATAGCAAGAAGAAGAAGGAAGTCAGGAAGGAGATCAAAGCTGTCTTGGGAGAAAAGTACAAGAGTGGACAAAACAAATGGTTCTTCAGCAAGCTGCGCTTCTAATCAGATTAACGAAATAAATATTCATCCCTTTATATTTCTATCCTCCAGCTTGTTGTGGACAAATCTAAAGGATTCCTTGGATAAGAAGGAATCAATCAAGTCCCAACCGCAGATAATAATCCAATTTACTTTGCTATTTGGGAGCACTTTTTGCCAAAAGATATGGCCCACGATGGATGAGATTGCCAGCAGGGGCAAGTGACTGACCATCCATAAAATGAGACACCACTTAGGGAAGAAAATTGCTCCGCTCCGCCGAACTCCTGGTGGCTTTCTTGACTTTGACAGACTGGACGCATATACAGAATACCTGAGGTGCAAAGAGGGAGGAGAGGAGCCTAGCCAAGAAATATTAAGCCGATTGACCCCGAACAGTCTTCTTCCTAGCCAGAGCGCCGTGTTCCATCGACTGGGCCTATCGGATACCATTCAGAATGAGTCAATATGGATTCCCTCATTTTACCCCAAAAACTTTGCCTTATTTCACAATGATGATCTCTACAATACGGGCAGACGTGCGATTGTTTATTTCACCCAGGAATTCGTCAAGGCGAAATGGCCACAAGCATCCACAGAGCTGCAGAGCAGGCTGATGGAGTTGTACCATGGAAAAGCTGGGCTACTTGGACTTGCCAAACAGCATGGGATAAACAAGTGCATTGTAAACATACTTGGATGGCACATGGAACCCCTTCCAACCAGTGTCGCAAATCTCAACGAGAGGACTCGACAAATGGTGTTTCCTCGAGAAAGGGTTAATCTAAAGCTACCGCCGGAAGATCCCGACGCAATTTCTTGGACAGTGACCGGCTTAATAGGAGCGGCTTGGAAGACCTTTGGGGGTAGACAAGTCCGCAAGTTCCTGGATTCAAAGCTGTTTTCCGCGGGATGTTCAATGCTGCAGACTTTCCAGCCTGACACCCCCATGTTAGAACTAACAGAGTTGCTGAGAGAGACTAATGCTCGGCATGAGAACTTGAAGTTTAAACTACTTTCCGAGTCAGGTAGACTGTCGACTAATTCAATGTACATTGTTGGTGTTTATGATGGTCTTGACAACAAGCTTGGGGAAGGCAATGGACCATCCATCTTACTATCTCAGAAGCGGGCTTGCATAGATGCACTAAGAAAGATTTACCTTCGAGAGGCTCAAAGCATAATTAGACCTTCCGACACATTCAGTGATGATGTTTACGGAGAGCGAGTGGGAATAAGTGTAAATTAAAAGCCCCTGCCTAATATCCCCACTTAATTTGATAACACCAGCCTCATGCCATTTAAACTCCCCGACCTTCCTTATGACTTTGCTGCTCTCGAGCCGTACATTGACGCCCAGACAATGCAGGTGCACCACGATGCCCACCACGATGCCTACGTCAAGAAGCTCAACGATGCTCTTGACAAGGAAAAGGATCCACCCAAGGATATCATTGACGTGATGAGATCAGCTAACAAGGTGTCCACTCCTGTAAGGAACAATGGAGGGGGTCATTACAACCACTCACTTTTCTGGCAATGGATGACTCCCGTGGGCACCTCCAATGCTGGTCCCACCGGGGATCTCAAGTCAGCCATTGAGGCCCGCTGGGGAAGCGTCTCTGAGATGCAGGCTCGCTTCAACGATGCAGCGGCGGCAAGATTTGGTTCAGGTTGGGCCTGGCTGGGTGTAAGGGCTGATAACGGCGAACTGGATATCTGCTCAACCGCTAACCAGGATAACCCACTGATGCGCGGAATTGCAGATGTTGAGATGGTGCCCATTCTGGGACTGGATGTATGGGAGCACGCTTATTACTTGAAGTATCAGAATAGACGCCCGGAATATATCCAGAGGTGGTGGAATGTTGTCAATTGGGATCGAGCAGTGGAGTTTTATGATAACTATGCCAGCAAGGGGAACCCGGTGCCAATTCTAAGGTAGGATTGGAACTTGATTCGAACAACCATTACTCATCAATGAGATGAAATCAAAATGAATAAATAGTTGAACTCGGCATTCCTTAACACTATACACTCTCTCATGATGGGTTTTGCGGTAATTGGATACAGACGTCACCACCATACAAGCAAAATGACAATCCTGCCGAGCCCCGGCAATGGCCGAAAACAGATTTGCACATCTGTCCCTTCATGAGCAACCAGAAGAAGAGGAGGACTCTGAGCAAGAGCTGCCGGCGCCAGCTCTGATAAAGAACAACAAGAGAGACGGCGAGGGCAAGAAAAAGAGATCTGCCAATTTTACCTGGAAGGTGCTCGTCGATCCTTCGATCAATCACACTGCCCCCCGCGGACTGGTTAATCGATCGAATTTCTGCTATCTGAATGCAGTCCTGCAGCCTCTTTTCCTCTGCCAGCCCTTTGTAAACATCATCGGAAACCTGCAGGATCAGATTATACAAGACAGACCTCGATACAAATGGCTGGCGGCATTTTTGGAGCTTATCGAGGTCTTCAAGGTGCAGGCCGGCGAGTCGGAATCGGGGAGGACATCTGCCAGCCCGGAATGCGTGTACAAGTGTTGGGAGCATTCTGATGACCAGGAGGATGCGGAAGAGTTTTTGAGGCTCATCCTGAACGGAATACATGAGGAACTTTTGCGACACAGGGAATCATTAAAGTGGACGCTGCCCACTCTGACGGACGAGAGCAAATTGTTGGAAAAACAGACAGTAGAGGACGAGTGGATGTCTGTAGGCAAGAAAAACAGGGTGGCCACATCTCGCTCCCTGCTGGAACCGCCATCTCCGATCAGCGTCCTCTTCAACGGTCAGTTCAAGTCGATTGTAAAGGGTAGCGGGACAAAGGATTCTCATGTGCAGGAGCCATTTCAGTTCCTCCCTCTGGACATTTCAGAGGAAATCTCCAGTTTGAAGCAGGCAGTGGTCAATTTGACGTCTACCGAAAGGGTTTCTCCCAAGATTTCCCGTCAATTGCTGATTGACAGACTTCCACCCGTGTTGGTTCTGCACTTGAAGCGGTTTGTGTTTGACACATTGACTAGACAAATTTCAAAGTCATGTGCCAACATTGATATTCCTTCATCTCTGGACTTGTCTGATTGTGTGAAGAACTGGAGTGATTCGGTCTTTTTCACCAGTCAAGAGAGGCCGGTTTATAGGCTTCAGGCTGTTGTATATCACATGGGCCGCAGCCCACATGGAGGTCATTACACTTGTCACGTGTGGCATGATGAAGGATGGTTTTATTGTGACGATGGCGTGGTGGTCCGGGTGCCAAGAGAGACTGTCGGCGTGACTGAGCGCAATCGGACACCGTATTTATTGTTTTACATGAGGCAAAAGTAAATTGGGGACGAATCAGTGTATTGTTTCGAAAATCGGCCCTGGTCGTTCTTCCCAATAGTGCCAGACTGAGGAAGTGAGTCTGCGCAAGGGCAATCTTAAGAGGAGATCCTGGCTGCTGCTGGCATTCCTGGTCTAATGAAGCACGATCAATTAGGAGCAGTGTCATCGTTTTTATTAAAGTGTTCATTATTCTCGAAATCAATGTTCTTTGGGACGGACGGCATAATGTAATGATAAATGGCGATCACATTTGCTAATTAGCCAAACAAATGAGATTTTTCAAGCAAGGACCGTCCACCTTATAGCGTGCGTAAATGAGATTTATTAAGCAAACAAAAAGCCCAAGACAAGCGCTAATTGGAAATGGTATCAGTAAAGAGTCGATATAGCCCAGTCAAATCCTTTTCCCCAAAATATGTGTCATCGACCGAATTTTCCAATACTGGTTTGTTCATTAAGCGAAGAAGCCTTCTAAGATTAGCATAATACCTTTCGCGATCTTGCGTTCTGTTTAGATCGACGGCTTCAGGAACAAAAACATGGTTCGGCTTATTAGGGACTTTTCTACAGTACAAAAGAGAGTACCCCCATTCCGGATAGCTACGCAATATCGACATCCTCGTATAGCCGTCTAAACAATAGAGACGTTGAGCAGATTTCAAGTCAGCAGCACAAGCAACCACGTTGTTGTATTCAAAATTCGCTGGAGGTTCGAAGTAACACGGAGTAATGGCCGTATCGAATGATGCCTTCCACTTTTCATATTCCGTTAAAAAGTTTTTGTATTCTACGTCATCGCAACCGCAAAACGGGCCTTTCTTTCGCCAAACCACCACACCAGTAACAATCAAGATGATCACACCGATAATAGAGAAAATGGAAATAAGAATGGTTTGCAGGCTCGGCACAGACGACGCAGGCTCATCTTCAGAGACCGAGCCAGGAATTTCGAGTTCCTTGTCTCCAGGAGTGATTTCATTGCCCCCATCCATGACTTGTTGTTCTTGCGGGGCGGATAGCACCAGCCCCAAGGTGAGCCCGACGATCGCCATGATCAGAAAGACTCCAGCGCCAACAAAATATGGCCAGTGCTGCCTCACGAAAGGCGGTACTTGAGAGAGGATGCTGCCTTCCACGTCAGTAATAACAGACTGAGGTTCAACCAATGGCTCCACGACCGAAGATTCTTTGTGGCTCACGCTGCTACTTGGAGGCTTATCGCCACTTACAGACATAACTTCCGTCATCTGCGTCTCGCTGTTCTTCACAACCATGAAAACTATTCCAAATACAACTGCAAGAAGCACCACACCCCCAATGATAGATAACTTGATGATGCGCAACCGTTGATGTCTTGCGGTCTCTTCGTCAGCATCTTTTCGAACTTCCCCAAGTTGAACAGAATAAAACATCTGGTAAACACTTTTTTGTACCCTGGTAAAGGTTGGGGCACTTTTCATTTGGGCAGCATGCACTAGAACCAATCATTCATAGATTACAATACTTTATCCAAAAGGCAAATTTTTCTACAGCTTTTCAAGAGATCCAAGAATTGACCGCCGGCAGATATCCTTTCTTGCATTAACGCGATCGAGCTAATGCGCCGAAAATGCATATGCAGTTTACGACCGGGGCCACATGAAAGCGTCGACCTCTTTTTCATCGGCTGCTCACTTTATATTCTGCCTGGGCGGCATCTACTTTTTCTTTTTGACTTGGGGAGTCATGCAGGAACGTCTCACCAGTACTCTCTATCCCTCTCCAGCCGGCCTCCCTGAAAAATTTCGCTCCTTCCTTCTTCTAAACACCCTCCAAGCTCTTATGAGTGCACTGGTTGCCTGGTTGAGTGTGCAGGCCAATGGTATACAAACAAAGTTCCCCTCTGAGGGTCTATTGCGTGGTTATTTGAGGATTGCACTTACAGGTTGTCTTGCCTCTCCCTTTGGATATGCAGCACTCAAACATGTCAGCTACCCGACTGTCGTTTTGGGCAAGTCGTGCAAACTGCTTCCTCTGGTTTTGCTGAACTCGCTGATATACAGAAACAGATTTGATACTTACAAGTACATCACGGTGCTGCTAATCACTGTGGGGGTTGCCGGCTTCATGTTATTTGATCACCGGGCTAGCGACAGTGGGAAAAGCGACAGTATGTTGGGTATCAGTCTCTTATTAATCAATCTTCTTTTGGATGGCGCCACCAATTCTTGTCAAGACAGTTTGTTCTTAAAGTACAAAATCCGGTCTCATCACATGATGCTATTCATGAATCTTTTTTCAGCGCTTTTTTTGTCTGCTTTTCTCATAGTCAGTAATCCTTTCACCAACCAGCTTACTAATAGCTTCAAATTCATCTCCGATCATCCTATGGTCATTCGCGATATTCTTTTATTTTGCATTTGTGGCGCCTTGGGGCAAATCTTTATCTTTTTGACCATTGAGCACTATGGCTCTCTTTTATTGGTCACTGTGACTGTCACTCGCAAACTGTTCACTATACTCTTGTCTCTCTTCTGGTTCGATCATAGATTGAATGGCTCTCAATGGCTATGTGTGGGGCTTGTATTTGTGGCGCTTGCAATTGAGTCTCTCTTCAAGCCCTCTGGACACCATCATCGACATCAAAAGATAGGCGAGATTGAAAATAGCAAGAATCAGTAAATATCCTGATTGGTCCATGCGCTTTTTCCGGGGCTAAAGATCCAATAGTTCGTTTCCATTGATCTTTAATGGTGACCGAACGTCGTCGGCTTATCATAGGAGGGCTTCTTGTCTGCCTGGTATTTGTACTTCTTACATCTGGATTGTGGATATGGAATGGACAGGAGGATATCCAGGAGACTGGGGCGGCCTTGCGAATTGGAACGGGAGTGGAAGTTGACCCTCCAAACGTTCCTGCTGCAGCAGTTCTCCCTGCTAAAACTTGGAAGTTTCCAGTGTCTACTGCTACCTTGTATAAGTCTTCTCTTATCATGATTCCTTTGGCAATACTGCTAATTTCTGCATGCATTGCAGGTGTTGTTATGATTCACTTTGGGTTTTCCAAGAAAATTGGGGTCGACTTGGAGCCCGGCTCTGCTCATGTCGAGCACGTCTCACTTGATCACAGCCTCAGTCTATCAGAAATCCTTTTTATATCAGGCGCCATCTTTGCTTCATTTCTTCTCATTGTCGGTGGTGGTTATGCCCTGCACCGTTATGTTTCAGTGGTGCAGGTTAAAAATGATCCTGCAGTGCCTGAGCATCCTGTTCCTAAAATATTTGCTCAAAATGAGATAATTGCCGACCGCTACAAGTTGCTGAAAGTTCTGGGCTCGGGAGGATACGGTGAAGTTTGGCTGGCCTATGACAGTAATTCAGGACATCATGTTGCAATCAAGCATATTCGTCCCCCAAAGCCGCAATCATCACAAGACAACCAAGATCCAAAGAAGCGAAAATCAAAACCAAAAACTTTGGAGAATGAAGCCAAGGCATTGGAATCCTTAGATCATCCGAACATAATCAAATTTGTCGAATATATTCCCGCTCTCGATGCCCTGGTTACAGAATATGTCGAATCCTCACTTCATAGTTGGTCAAATCGTTTGAACGAGTCCCAGCTCAAGCGTGCTATGAAGCAGTTACTAGAGGCCCTTGCTTACCTGCACGATGAAAAGGGGTTGATGCACATGGACATTAAGCCTGATAACATTCTCGTAGACAAAGTCGGGTGGTTCGGGTGGTTCTCGACGATTGGCAATTCTTTTCAAATCAAATTGATCGATTTCGGTATGATTCGCAAAACGAAAGATCATAGAGGTGGCCGTATGGGCACTAATATATACATAGCACCAGAAGTCGCAGCATGGAAGACAGAATCTCCGCCATATAATGAAAAGGTGGACATTTGGAGTGTCGGAATTTCCGCCATCGTTTTAATGGGCGGTCGGCCTTACAAAGACTTGGGTTCTCATGTGGAATTCAGCCATATTGCCAAAAAACTGGAAGCTGGCGAAAGACCAAATTTATCTAGCCTTAGAAATACATCCCTTAATTGCAAGGATTTCGTAAGCAAATGTTTGGAGCACAACCCAGAGATGAGGCCGTCTGCCAAAACTCTTCTCGACGACCATCCTTGGTTTAAATAAAACATTGCACTGTACATTTAGCGGCAGTCTGATGACAATTGAGGATATGGATTGGCATGATGAATCGTTATTGGCTCAATTATGTAGGTCTGGCACCAGGTCGTCTACGGTCAGGAAGAGGCATGCGGTTATTTTTCCCAGTCCAAATTGTACCGGGGATACCAGCAGGGTCATTCCATGGACGACTTTTCAAAGGGTCATCCCTTCAGCATTAAAGATTTGGAGCGAAGCATGCAGTCAACGACAGTACAAAGTCTAGACAGACCTCCGGGTCTGGAACCGGCACACAACCCACAGCATCATATGCTATCTCATCGGGAGACTTTTTTAGTGGCCAACCCATTGGAATCTGATAGATTCGCTGACTTTATGACTCAGAAGGAAAAGGACATTGTGGCCCATCTTCATATTTCTCAGCTGCGCACCGGTCTACCGGCTCATCGCGATGACTATTATTATGTCAGTTTGTCCAAAAAGGCCAGCAAAGAACAAGAGGGGCGACCACTCTATTTCCCAACCCCTCAGATCAAGTCTTCTAGACACATCCGGGCAACCGAGTTTAAAGTGGAAGGCAGTTTGGGTAGCATCAGCAAGGCATCGCATCAACGTCCCCGCACCCAATTTCACCCGCCCAACATGGGAAAAAGAAATGTTCAGGATGAAGTTGGAGATGCAGAGTGGGAGGTAAAGAGGCTATCCGAGTCCATCTTTTCACACACCCTTTCACACGACCTAGCCCAGCTCAGATTATCTGAAATTGTAGATGCTCCCAAGGATGCGCAAGAGGATGACCTTGCGACTATCAAAAAAGAACAGAATGCAATCTGGAGTGAGCTGTCTTTGGACCTGGACGAAGAGGACTGGGTCCAGTCGTCTTCGAATGTGGCTAAAATGAGCGCACTTTTGCAGGAATCTAAAGGACGACGAGCAATGGGAAGAGCCATTTATTCACTTCCTTTAGAGCAAGCCTTATTGCTCATCAAGCGCCTGATCTGCATCTTGGATCAAACATACTGTATTAGGGATGGTGAACTGGAGGAACAGTTTCTCGCCGAGGTCATTACAGCGTGCGTTGGTTGCGTTTCGAGGGCAGACTCTGAGTATTGTGTGCAAGTCCTTGAAGCTTTGATCAAAAAGTCAACTCTGCCTTGGCTGTTGCAGCGCAAAACCGGTCTGATAGTTGTGTGCATGCTAATGAGCAGACTGGAGGTGATCAAGCAGCAGCAAGAAACAGCACTGGACCATATAGAGCCCGTTTATGACGACCTGTATGTGGAGCATATTAGGGACCATTTGGTAGATATTTTCTTCACTGCCACTGGTCAGAAAGAGCAATACGTATACTATGCTTGGCAATTCCTCGCCCTTTTGGCCGTAAATGTGGAAGGTGAGAAAAAGAGGGAGATGGTGCTGGAACTGAGGGAAACGGTGATGGGAGTGGTTGAATCAAAGAATCCGCGGGCTTTAAAAAGCATGAACGTTTTCTTGAATGCTCTTGGTTTAGACGCCTCCCAGTTGTCTTGATGTGCAGGATTGATTAATAAATTACAAAGATTGGTTAACCAATGTCTCAGTAATTAGCGTCTTTTGCGGCGGCGAAAATGAGGGCGCTATAAAGGGCAGGTTGAGCCCAAAGACATGGTCCAAAATTTGCATTTTTGGGGGATCGTCGTTCAAAATCACTGGTTGCAGGGATGTGAAGAATTTTCCGGATGAGAATTGTTTTCATAGGCACATTGTGCTTGTTCTTGGCAATGGCAAGCAATTTCCGTAGAGGATCGAAAGGAAACTCTCCAATTATAAAGCGCAATTCCAAAGGGGACTCTCCGAACACCAGAAGCCGCGGCGGAAAGTCTCCGCAGCCAAAGGCGCGTGCCCCCGATGTTCCTCCTCCCGAGCAGCAGCAAGGATCGCCCAGGTTCTTGTCGCTAAGGCCTCATCGCAAAGCCTCGAAAGCATTGAATTACCAATATGCCGCCTTGAAGAATGATGACATTATTCAAAAACGATCTCCCGTGAGCGAGTACAACATCCAAGAGCTCGTGGCTGCTGGCCAATGCGGCTCCGTCTTCAGGGCGACCTGTACAAAGGATGAGAGTCGGGTAGTAGCCATCAAGGTAATCCACAAGATCTACAATCCTCGCGTCAAAAAACAGGCAGTGCGTGAAGTGCGGATGTTGTCGTTTTTGAATAGACACGACAACATTGTGAAAATGGAGGCAGCTTTCAAGTTTGATGGCACCATGCACATTGTCATGGAGTACCTGCCAGGTGGTAGCCTGGAGCGCTTCTCCAAGACCAATGGCTCGATGGGTGTCGCCGAGCTCCCCACTCACTTCCTGATTCGAATACTGGCAGATATTTTGCGAGCCCTAAATTATTTACACCTTTTCAACATAATCCACCGGGACATCAAACCGGGCAATGTTTTGATTGGCCCGGAAGGTGCAAAAATCACTGACTTTAACATGTCCACCGAGCCACTGGCCAATCCCGGCCTCCACAAAACCCGCTATGGGACCCTTCCGTTTGTGGCGCCCGAGTGTCTTGCAGAGGTAGCTCAGTACGGGGTACCGGTGGATATTTGGTCTTTTGGTATGCTTGTTGCCAGCGTTTGGTGCAATCCTTCTCCCGGATGCACCCCCGAAACCTTTTTGTACGAGTTCATGGCTAATCAGAGTCCATGGTTCAATATCGATGAACTTGTCCCGGAGGCCAAGTCCATTTACTTTGGATGTGCAGCATGGTCTCCGGAGAACAGAAAGACAGCCAGCGAACTGCTTACTGATCCCTTTTTTGGGCAGGCCTTCTCGAGCGACGAATATAGAAAGCATTATAATGGCCTCTTTATGCCATTGTGAATCCCAATGTTAACAAATCTTTTTATATTGCCTTCTTTATAATGTCATCACGTGAGGTGGAGCAAGATTGCAATCCTATTTGCTAAAGAGGCCCCCGTGATGCTGCACTGCCCGGACATAATTTCCCACCGGGTTTGGTTGCGCTGTGCACATTTGGCCTCTTGGGATGACTCTGTTTGCACTGTACTGTTGGGAGCCCTTTCCCAGGTGTCCAGGTTTCAGACTTTGTGGATAAGCTGCGCGAAGAACGGGGCCCAATGCGAGGCCGACAATGAATGGCCAGTTTGCCGCCAAGACACCGTCCATGTCTTCCCTAGCTGTCTAACAATGAACCCCAAAGATCAGCCCACCGCAGACCAGCTGACAAATTGCGCATATTTTGCGAATTCCATTAGTGACGACGAGATTGCTACATTCTTGGGGCATATAACTGAAGTTTTTGCAGAAGATGCGTGGTAGTTTCTCAATTCGTGAACAGCAACTGACTCCCAAACACTCTCAACCAAATGAATATATATAACTTTAATGTCTTATCCAAACAAGCGAGCCCATAAACGCCGGCTCAGAATGGAGCCAAGCTGGCGGGCTGCAAACGGGGTGACCAAAAGGACAACTAAGCGGGCCACCAGTCCCATTTCCTGCCAGATTCTGGTCCACGCTGGGGCTTGCATGGACATGTCCGGATGGCTCCCAGAGCGATATCGGCGATGGTTCGATGGCGTCGTCGAAAACGATTCAGACTCCCATTCAGAAATATCTGAAGAGCTGGAAGAATCGGATTCTGTCCCAGACGCATCCTTGGTCTCCTCGACGTCACTGGATGTCAGGGTCCTCCTCAAGGCTGACATTTAATATTAAATATATTTTTGTCTAATCAGCGCTGAAGACTTCATCGTTCGACTGCAAATGCCAATTTTGGAAATAATGTTGGTTTATTCTTCGAATGGCAGTGACGAGGAACGGGTTAAATAAAGGAAAGATGGCCGTAATAATGGTGGACTGATATGTTTTATTCAAAGACTAAATGGTAAAAGCGAAGAAATCGATTGTGACACGTTCGATGCCACGTTCGAGGCCCATCTTTTTCCATCAGCTACTACCTTATCAGCTGGCGATGGAACTAAAAATCTGGAGGCAATATAGTTGGCGCTTAGAGATTCCTTCTCTCCAGTTGCGAGTTTCAGCCAATGATTTCGAATATCTTTGGTAAGGCGATGCCCTAAGAAGGACAGGTCTTCACGAGGGACCGAGCTGCTCCCCACGAAACCAGCGCTCTTCAATGGCATGCTGAATATGATAAATTTTTCGAATTGCATGAAATTTGGCAGAAAATTTCTGCTTTGTAAACCCCACAATGCAAAGATGCGCGCTACGCCTTCATTTCCCTCGTTAAGCTTTTGGCAAAAAACATCTAAATACCAGTTCGAGTCTTTCTCGGGAATGTCAAGCTTTTGATATTTGAGATCGGATTCAGGTGTCAATTTGTCCAGCGGTCCCACCACATCTTCGATATTCACATATTGCATGTAACCAAAAGGGCGGAATTCAATGTCACTCCTTTCCTTGACCATTCTTTCATAATTAGTAATTAGCCTGTCCAACTCTGCCCTCGAAATTTCATCCTTACCACCGGCCCTCTTTGGCCCATCAGAGGATCCACTACAGGAAAACAAGTTTTTCATCTTGTCATTCTTCCATGGCTTGACAACGCCGAGCAACACTCCGAAGATCACCACAACAGCAAGAACACAGCTTCCGATAATGTATGGCATATAATCTACATCTGAAGAGTCATCTGATGGTAATTCCTCATCAGTTATGGGTGGTTTTGGATCGAATGGAACAATCGGAGTGGACTCCTCGGGGGATAAGGGCTGCTCAACCGCCTGCTGCCCATGAGAAAAGTAGAAGGCGGCCAATATTACCGCGACCGTCACCACCACAAGGAAAACCACCGCTATAGGCAGCCAGATCCGCATGCTTTGCTTCGCTCTCAACAGAAACGGTAACGGGGTTGGCAATGGGGTTACCATAGATGGTTCAACCTGGCTAGGAACAGATGACACAGCCTTTACACTTGTACTAGGCTCGGATACCTTCTGTTCGACATCTTTGGTGATGGGCTCGGCGGCCACCGAGTGTAAGCTTTTTGGGGGCTCGCTAGGTAGAAAAGAATGGGATAGGAAGGCTTTTCCAACAAGAGCGCCCAGAAAAATTAATATTATGAGACCAAGGACACCCAAAAGAATCTTTGACTTTGTAGACAATTTGTCCATAAAGCTTCCACCGGATGACTCGCTTTCCATTTGATGACTGTGTTTCTCAAAGTCCTCAGGATCTCGCCCACCGCGAACATTAGAAGTTAAAATGCTGTCCATATGGTCCAACAAATTACGCTTGGTTGACCCTGGCCAATCGGGTCTGTCAAAAAAGCCTGGCATCGCACCAATAATAACTAATTGCAAAACTATCAAAGGGTGGTTGGAATCAATCAGCGCGGGTGGGGTCATTGCACAATTCTGAGAAAGCAATCTCAGATATCATCAAGCGAGGATGCCGTTCTTGAAGACATTTGATCCTGATCGACAAGATTGCCACAGGAAATATGGAATAGACACGATCTCAAATCTGCAAACTCTTGATTGTAAGAGAGTTTATGTTTGGCGAAGGGTGGAAAAGCGTCTAGTCGAGCTTGTCATGATTCTGAAGAGACAAAGGGCAGGGGTTCTGAAGAAAAATGTTTTCCAATCGCCTCATCCTCGCAATCTTTTTCGTCATTACTTTTGCTGCAGCCTCTAATAATCTCAATATTAGTGAAAAGGATGCAGAAAGTAACAACGCCATTAATGATGGCAGACATATCAAGTACAAACAGGAGCATTATATACTCGCTCATCCACCAAGTGTGAGTTCGGTCTTGATGAAGGCCCTCGACAATTTGACCTCGAAAGTCCCGTTTCAAACCATATATGGTGAGTCGAAGGAATATCTTGGCACTGTTGCTCATAAAAGACCTGGGGAAGCTATTGTGTATATGCCTGACGGTAGATGTGTCCTCAGGGCGGTCACTAAAGGTATCGTTTACTACATTTTGTGCATTCCCGAAAATTTTGTGTAATTCCGATCAGGGTGAAATATCATGAAGAAATAAATCATTCATATGAAAAATTGGCCCCTGTTCAATGGATATATCCCAGCTTCATATACAAATAGCGCCTCTTGAACCATGTGCAGTCATAAGAATACCCTGCTTTGCATACAAGCAGCTAGTAGAACGCTTTCGTCATATAAAATACAGACAGTGGATTGGCATATCTTATGGCGGGTTTGAATACTATGGGCGTCCATTGCCCTGTCTTGCCACGAGCCTGACTGTCCCTGATTTGGTAAAGATGCCTTGCGGGACTCCAGACAGCTCCGTAAAATTTCTGGATAAGCTGCCATCATTGGCGAGTATCACGTTGGATGCCGAGTTCAAGGGGAGAATTTCGTGTCCAGTAGGCATCGGATGTTTTATCCGATCCGAAAATGGAGAATTGGCGCGAGTTGTAGACACCGAGCCATCTTGCGTTCTCGGACTGGTCACTTTCACCACCACTTTTAAAACTGTAGAGCAGTTGCGGGCGCTTCCCAGCCCACCCGCTCCCTTGGGCTCTCTGGAGAAAGCCTTTGCAGATTTGATCGAGCATTTTGGAACCAAAAATCGGGCAGTTCTATGCGGAGTAAAGGGCGTTGGGAAAGCATGGACAGCCGAAAGGGTCGCAGCATTCCTCGATGTGCCCTTTGAGTTCTTGCCTTCGGGGGACTTTTTCCACACGGATTTTAATCCGAATGGGAAGGCCTTGTATTTCATTGCGGATGCCGATGAATTGTGTCCAAGCAGAGAGCTCTTTCCAAACAAAATTCAGGATCTGGCAAAGTTCTATAGCCGGCTATATGACTTGAGCTCCTTTACAAACTCCCTCTTTGTGCTTGGTTTCAGAGACCCCAAAGGGATAGATTCCCAGCTTACTTTAGATTGGGCGGACGGTCGAATTGACATCAAATTCCCGGATGCATTAGAGCGCCGATATATTCTTGATCATATTCTGGACATTAAGAGCGTTGATCGGGACGAGATTGTGCAAAGGTCAGCCGGTTATGTGCATTCCGACCTATGTAAATTAGTGACTGTAATTAGAGGTAAACTCTTGCTGTCTCCAGAAAACTTCAATTTGGAAGACGTTATTTCAGAATTCTCATCTTCAGTCCACAGTCAGTTTAAACTGGATGTGGACAGGACGGTCACATGGAGTACATTGGGAGGTCTGTCGAGGATAAGAAAGCGAATCCAAGAAATCATCGAGGACCCCCTAAAGTATGCTACAGAATACAAGATGAATAGGATCAACCCGCCCCGAGGTCTTCTTCTATTTGGCCCGCCAGGTTGCAGTAAGACCAGCATTGCCAAGGCCATTGCCAACTCCACAGGGCTCCCCTTTTACTCGCTCGACACTGCCGCTGTATTCTCCTGCTATGTTGGCGAGTCTGAGAGGCTGATTCGGGAATTATTCGCAGCTGCCAGATTGACTAAACCATCGATCATATTCTTTGATGAGATCGAAGTTATAGTGGGCAAGAGGGGGGAAGATAATTGCGACGCCCTGCAGCAACGGCTACTCGCAACCTTTTTGACTGAAATGGACGGAGTGGAGAATGCAGATGGAGTGTTGGTGATTGGAGCGACCAATAGACCGGAAAAGATTGACCCGGCACTGCTCCGTCCTGGGCGCTTTGACCATATTATTGAGATTGGACTGCCCGATATTGATGATCGCATGGATATTTTGTCCAAATTGACCCAGTCCATAGGACTTGAATGTGCGGATGTGAATAGAAAAGTCGCTGGGCTGACAGAGGGATATTCGGCAGCAGATCTTAAAGACTTGGTGTCCAGAGCGGCATTAGAGTGTCGCGGGGGGCCTCTTACCGTAGATCTGTTTCGGGAGCAGATCAGCCGAGGTTCCCGGATAGAGTCCTCATTCCCTCTTTACAATAATATTCCTCAAATGGAATGAATCGCGCAAACTCACAATATATATTTATGTGCATAATGCGTCTAGATTTGTCTAATGAGCGCATTATGGGTTGCATATGCCTGCTTAGCCACTGTTCAATGTGCTCTTGTATTTTGGCTTCACTTTCCAGATAATCTCTTGATCATTGACCCGGAGGGACTGCTAATGTCCGGAATGGTTGCCTTTTTGGGTCTTGCCATTGGCTCGCCCTACCACCACGACGATCTGATCCACAAAGCCGTCACCTGCTCTCTGCTCGCTGCATTAGCATTGTCCAGCTCTCTGATTTCTTTCGGATTGTGTCCATACACAAAGCCCATCTACTTTGGCTCCATTTTGGCAGTGTCCGCTCTGCTTCTGCTCTGTTGCATTCTTTTTAGTTCTTTTCCAGATGCTCTCTTACTTGGCACCTCCATTGCACCCTTTGCAATACTGTTTCTGGGCTCGTTCTTGCCGTCTCCATGGTTGGAACTGGCAACTGCGTCATATGCGCTCGCCTGTGTATATCTGTATGTGTCTAATAGCGGGAGCATTGATCTGCCGGCCTCGCTGGTGTCGGCTTACTGTCTGTCAGCTTGCCTTGTGTATGGTCTCCTGTCCAGCCCGGAAGCCTTGGCAAAAGAATACACCGCCCCCTTTTTCAGGATCATTGGAGCTAATGACACTGTTCTGAAATTTACCCTCTCCGGGCTTTTACTAATTGTTTGGCTTTTCAGGAGTCTGGTGCGAGACGAGTCAGCTGGAGCCATCAAGAAGCCGCCAAAATATCCCCGATTTGATAACCATCCGGTCTAGATTTATCTTCACTCAGTAAAGCTTTGCCTTCATCATTAACTTTTAAGTAGAGATAAAGTGCGGTACTGTTTAATGAATGTCAGACTCGGCCTATCGGCATAATCGCTGGATATCATCAAAACTGTTTACAAGGATATCTGAGTTTATTATGCTTTTTGCTGTTGGTTTCCAGTAGACTTTTGCGATCCCCCTCCGCCTCCTTCTGCAGATTGAGAGTGTCCTGATGACTGGGATTGGCCTGACTGAGAACCACTTCCGCCTGCTGCAGGCTGGGATTGACCAGACGATTGAGATTGTGCGGACTGAGATCGTCCTCCTGCCGCAGCTTGGGCCTGCTCTGGAGACCCAGACTCTTCTCTCTTAGAGGATGATGAAGCCGATTCTCTCTGGCCACCATCACCACCATTAGCGTTCTTGCTGGATGCCTGTTGCTTTGATTGATCATGGCTTTGCTCTGTTTTGCCTGCCTCGGCCGCCTTTTCAGTCTTTTGACCGGCGTCGGTGCTCTTTTCGCGCTCAGCCTCCTTCTCCTTACCAGCTTCCGGTGTCTTACCAGCTCCGTGTTTTTCAGTGTCTGCCTTGGGGGTTTCCTGTTTGTCCTTGAGGTCATGGGACTCTTTCTTTTCAGTCTTTTCTGATTTCTTTTCTCCAGTATCGGAAGGGGCCTTTTCTTTCTTCTCTTCCTTCTTCTCGTGATCAGAATGAGTCTTCTTGTCTTTGCCCTTTTCATGACCAGTCGTTTCATGTGCAGCGTCTGATTTCTTTCCCTTGCCTTTGTGTTCGGCATCGGATTTCTTTTCATGTTTTTCGCCATGCTTTTCACCATGCTTCTCACGTTTCTTCTCACCATGCTTTTCGCCATGCTTCTCACGTTTCTTCTCACTATGCTTTTCGCCATGCTTCTCACGTTTCTTCTCACCATGTTTCTCACGTTGCTTTTCACCATGCTTTTCTCGCTGTTTCTCTCCATGTTTTTCACGGTGTTTTTCCATATGCTTCTCGCGGTGCTTCTCTTTGTGCTTTACATGATGGTCATCTTTTTGCTCCTTCTTCTTGCCACCTCCGAAGGCTTCTTTAATGCGCTGGCCAAAGCTCTTCTTTTCTTTTGTCTTCGTTTCGACTTCTGTATGCTTTTCTCCTTTACCTGTTTTCTTGGAGACTTTTTCCTTTTTGGAGTCTGATATGAATGTGGAGGTCTCGTGTCCTCCTTTCTCCTTGCCCTTTCCTTTAGCCTTTAATTCCATCCCAGCTTCTGCTTTTCCAGTGGCCGTGGACATTGAGGACATTGTTGATGTCCATCCAGTCTGCAGAGTAGAATTATATCCGCCGCCATGAGCTAAAGTCTTGGCTGATCCGTAGGTGGAGTTCCACGCGGAGCCATAAGTAGAAGTCCAGCCAGTACCATAAGTGGAAGTCCATCCAGTACCGTAAGTAGAGGTCCACCCAGTTCCATTGGTAGAGGTCCATGCACTGCCATAAGTAGAGGTCCATGCACTGCCGTAAGTAGAAGTCCATCCAGTGCCATAAGTAGAGGTCCAACCAGTGCCATAGGTAGAGGTCCAACCAGTACCGTGGACAGATACCTCTGCGGTAGGAGAAATGCCAAAAGTGCTGGTTTCAGCCCACGAAGAAATAGAAGTCCAGCCTTTCTTCTCTCCCTCCACCGCTACAGTCTGGTTTTGGCCCTCGGACACGGTGTACATTGAGGTCCACCCAGTGGCTGCCTGCTGTTGGACAGGCACCACTTGTGTCTCGGCGTAGGAATAAACCGAGGTCCAGCCTTTATGTTCGGGGCTGATCGCTTGGGTGTACACCGAAGTCCACCCCGAGACAGATGCTGTATGATGTACAGTGTGTATTGATGTCCATCCTTGGGGTGCAACATAGGTGGATGTCCATTCTAGGGTTTTTACCTCTGGCTTGTGAACCTCGGTTACAGCAATTGAAGATGTCCAAGAATACACAGAGGTCCAGCCCTTGGTCACTGTGGGTGAGACGGTCACCGCTTCAGGCCGATGCTCCACAGTTCTGGCCACTTGCGTGGCTTGTTGCATCACGGTCTCCGTAGCGGCGCATTTCTTCTCCCGGTACACCGTGGTGATGTGAGGCTGTGAAGACACTTCGATTACCGTTCTGGGAACTTGAAGCTCAGAGCTCAGATAGATCGTCGTGGCGGGTGGTGTGGGGTATGTTTCAGTGCGCAGGTATACCACCGGTGGACGCTCTTCAAGCAAAATTCGTCGCGGTGGCTTGATGCTCGTCAGAGTGACTTGCTGAATGGACGACTCTGCGGAACATTTCACCGACTGGCGAGTAAAATAAGCAGTTGTGATCTGGGTACTGCCAGGTACTTCACTTGTCCTCACAGTTGTGTAGCTTGGATATAAAGATGAGCTACACATATTAACCACACTTGAACACTCCCGAAGAGTGCTCACCACTGTGCTCAGAGCAGACACTGTCAGCACGCTGAGGTGCAGCGAGGTGGCAAGTTTTTGGTCTATGGAAGTAATGGTGACCGTTGGCGGGGTCATCGTGGCAGAAACCGTGACCACGCCACTACTATTCAATACCACAGTGTGATTCTTCGTGATGGTTGGTTGGCTCAGTGTGGTAGACACTGTGACAACTCCGCTGCTGCTAATCACCACAGTCTGATTCTTTGTCACGGTTGGCTGTGATAAAGTGGAGATAACAGTGACAACACCAGTACTGCTGAGCAACACTGTGTGATCCTTGGTGACCGTTGTCGTCAGCGTGCTGTTAGTAGGATGGACAATATTGCTGGTCACAGTCGTACTCAGAGTGCTCGTCATTGGTGATGACGATGACGATGACGAAGATGATATCGATGTAGATGACAAAGTTGAAGTGCTCATCTTGGAGGAGGAGCTGCTTGAAACTGTTGTTGTGACATTCTGTGTCATTGTGAGCGGTGTAGATGACTGCGTACAAGACTGAGTTGTCACGACAGTCGATGTAGACAAGAGCGACGTGCTGCAATAGGTATTGCGCACAGTTATACGCTTATGTTCTACGATTCCATAAAAATGGCGCGGTACCTCTTCATAGTATTGAGAAGTAGTATTGTCAATTGAGCTTGTTTGGCTCATCGGCATTAGCGTGAGGGTTGAAGAGGCCGTCAGGCCTAGAAAAAGAGCAAAAGGTATGCGGAGTATCATAACACGAATTCTCTAAACCTTCCACTGTCATCTTAACAAGACAATCTCATTTCCGGTTTCGGCGCTGACCAATGGGATGGTGGGATTCCTAAATTTTGCTCGCTGCTGTCTGACCAATCGGAGAGCGAGGGGAAATTGTGTGAGAATGAGATGTCTGTTTCAAGTTGCCATTTTCGTCGTAATAACGGCTCTTGTTATGAATTCATGTTGTAATTTGATTGGCCCATGATGACACCTGACAGATGCTTGAATTTTGCACATTTCCAATCCTTGCACGAAATAATTTTGCGTGCCCTCTGTGATGATGCCAGTTTACTTATGAAACTTTGAATTCATCATTCCTAGCGAGAAAACCGTTCCCGCGCAATATCCATTTATAATGATTTCAGATCTGCAAACAGTTGCCATTGCGATCCTCCTACCGAGCATTATTTATGCTATGATGGCATATCTGTCGCACAAGATGACCGAAGGCGAAGCCAAGCTGATTGCCGAGTATTCAAAGCCTCTGGGAAGCGCTAATGCGAACCTGAAACGCCGCAATTCCTTTTTGTCATCCTAGAGCGAAATTAAAGCCCTACAGTTTTTTTGTTGCGTATGGAGCACCGTCATTATTCTCAATCATGCCAATAGCATACACTGAAATTAGGACAGCCTAATGCCATGCAGAACGGATTGTCCACAAAACTTTATTGAAATACTAATCAATTATATTGAGCCGAGGGCTGATATCTGATTGACACGTCCCCTAACAAATATTAATACCCAACATAGACTTTTAAAAATATTAAGTGTTTTTTGCTTGGCAGGGGCTAAATATCAGCTCCAAGGCGGCATGAGGCTCCTGTGTATCACTCTTTTAGCTCTGTTCTTATTTGCTTCATTTGTTCTCTCTTCCCACTCTGACACGTCCTGTAATCCTTTGCCAGACACGCATGCATCTGGCGAAAATCCTCCGGTTCCGGCGGATGGACGCAAAACGAGGACTCCCGGAAAGTTACACAAAACTTTGAAAAGACAAAACAAAAGAAAGCGAGAACAATTTATTCTGCCGAATATTTCGCCAAACTCCAGCAAGGCAGGAAGTCCTGATAATCATGTTAAAGAGTTCTTGGAGGTGGAGTCTTCTCCGCCTACCAAGGAACCGGTGGTTGAGCAATTTGGTATAGTGCCATTTGAACTGATTCGCATTGAAGATGTTTTGAAGCAGGTGGACATTCGGAGTGAATACTGGGTTTCCGGTCAACCTTTTGCCAAAGGTCACTTTGGAAAGGTCTTTCTTGCATGTGCAAACGGTCAGAGGACCTTGGTTGCCGTTAAAGTAATGGATTTGACCACGCAATCCGAATTGACCAGGAGCAATCACATGCAAGAAGTGCGGTTGTTGCATTATCTGCGTGGACATCCATACGTTGTGCGAATGATTGATGCCTATCTTTTTTATAACTGTCTCAACATTGTTTTTGAGTATATGAGCCAGGGAGATCTGAGTAAATACTCCCATGACAAGCGCACACCAAATAAAAATCGTCTGGAGAGTCGCTTTTTGGGCGCCATGTTTAGACAAATCTTCATTGTTTTGTCTTTTCTTCACTCGAAAAATATGATTCATCGGGATATCAAGCCGGGAAACATCCTATTGGGGGAAGGGGTCATCAAGGTAGGTGACTTTGGATTGAGCACGCCACCAGTTAATGGGCCAACGGCTTATACTCAACTTTGTGGCACCAAGTTGTTCATGGCGCCAGAGCGCTTGACCAATAATTTTTACGGTGTAAAGTCGGACATTTGGTCGGCGGGTATTACATTGTTCTTTATGTATGATAATGCATACCAAAACCAACACCTGATGAGTAACAAAGAGGTAATCCGGAAAATATTGGAATTTAAGGGTCCTTGGAGCAATTTCCACAGAATTCCCGCTGAAGCTTCCGGTGTAGTACGATTATGCCTGCAATATCATGCGAACATGCGGCCAAGTGCCCAGCATCTCTTGGAAACTGAGCATTTTTTGTCGACAGACGCCTGCTCTGATAAAGATCTTAGTGACTACATTAATACTCTCTTATGATGTATTGGAGAGATCCCATTTCGCATTTAGACAGTAATCAACTATTTACTTTCAATAAATATTTCACGACATTGAGTATGAGCCTCCTTGTAATAGTCCATTTCTACCGCTTATACAGATGCAGAAGATGTAGCTGGATAATGGCTAATGTGGATAGCAACATGAGCACCCTACGAAAGAGAATGTGATCATGATTTCTGTAGCCCTGGCATCCGAAATGACAAAAGCATCAAAGTCCTCTGTCTCCTCTTTAGAGCAGGCTAAAGAACTTTTGCAGACGACAGTTCGCATGTTCTATGAGGCCCGTCACGCTGTTGTCCTAGACTATGTGATTTCCATGTCCGTTTTACCTGATGATGCTTTGGCAGAAAGGCTGCACTGCCAACAAAAAGATGCCCACAGACTTATGGCTGCTCTTCGAGATGACCGGCTGATTCGGACAGAGTCGCGGATAGAGACTCGCGGACTGGACACCAAGCCTTTTACTAGGACATACATGTATATTGACTATAAACAGTCCGTACGCACAATAAAGTGGCGGCTGGAAAGAATGAGGGAGGCTTCAGAGGCTCGTCTGCGGGCAGATCTAGAGAAGCGGGGCTACAAATGCAAGCAATGTGGGAAGCACTGGTCACCTCTGGATGTACACAGCTTGAGATGCAAGGCCGAAGGATTTTTATGTGACAATTGTGACTTGGTTCTGGATATTGATGAGGATACAAGCAGCGTAAGCAAGAAGCCCCAAGAACTTCACGTTCAGCTAATGGAGAACATTGCCCCTTTGGTAAATATTTTGAGACAAATCAAGGTGGACGAGCTGCCAAATGCGAATCCCTCGGAATTAATCTCCAAGCAGAAAAAAGAGGTCGTGCTGAGCACTGTGCCAACTTCCCCTCCCATCGAAGACAAGACATCGGATCTGTCTCTTCCAGTCAAACTGGACATGGGAGTGGTGGTGGAGTTGCCAGAAGAGGCAGAGCATGATGCCGAGCAGCGAAGGGAAATGCCCCATTGGTATACGCACAGCACGGTGACGGGCGAACGCTTGGACGGTGGGAGTCCTCGCACCGAGGAGCCGCCCGTCAAGAAGAGCAGGAGCGTGGAAATAGTCTTTGATGATGCCAGCGCCGATATGCTTCAAGAGAACCAAGAGAATCCCAAGGTTAAGGTTAGAGGCGTGGAAAAGTTATTCTCAAACGTGACCGAGGAGGACAAGAGGATGATGACATCGGAAGAGTATGAGCAATATTTTGATCACTTTTTGCGTATTCAGGGCCAATAACATGTGACAAATGAAGAATAATATAACGAATAACCATCAAAATGATTTCAAGGAAAGAAGTGTAGCAATGTGGATCTCTTTATTCAAATCTGCCTGTTGGTTAACACACCTTGTAGAACTGGGTATTGTGTCGGCTCTCCTCGTGCACCTCCATCTCCGACTTTAATTCATTCAGCTCCCGTTTGATAGCCAACGCTAATGCGGGAGTGAGGGTCCTGGCGACAAACTCGCAGCTGCCTCGATTGTATTCGGTGGAGGCATGCATATCCAGAACGGCGACATGGTCAGAAAACTTGATCTTTGGCTCCTTGTGAGGCTTTGTGGACGACAGCGGTGGGGGAAGGGGAGTCAATCTGCGCAGCTCTCTGGGCGACAGCCTTGTACTTCTCTGGATCGGCGAAGGCAAAACAGCCAGAGCCTCTAAACAGATCTCTTTTGGGGGCTTCAAGATGCCCCGTCTTGTTCCTGTCCTCCGTTCGCGTAATTCACTGGCTTGTTGCAGGGCAACCCTTTCCTTGCTCTCATACTGCTGAATTATGGCCACTGGCACGGTTGTTAGGTTCGTTGTGGTGAGGATTGGCAGCTCCTCTGCTTGCGTCTTTAATGGTGACGACACTATGAACACTCCGGTTGTCTTGCCTGCTTCGTCCACTGCTGTGGCCAGTACCATCATCCCTGCGCCTCTTGCAGTCTCCATGTACTTGCGCGCTCGACTTGCCGGTGATCGGATCTGCCTGACTCCTGTTTTACCACCAGGAGGTAAAATATAGAAAAAGGTGCATGTCATATGGAGCCAATTGTATTGGTGGAAATGTGACACTGACCAATGGGGAGCCCGGAAGATCAATCCAGTCAAATGCCCAGTCAAACAGGGGAAGTCGGAGTTGGACTCATATGTTGCCTCCCTTTCTTCTTCTGCTGTTGCTGGCAAGGCTGACTTTGGCCTTTAAGCTGATCATCATCAACCCCACATCAAATACCGTCTGGCGTCACAAAAAGCACGTCTGGGTGCATTGGAAAACCGAGGAAGGTCCCCCAGAGAAATTCCACAAGATCGACATTGACTTGATGGTGGGCCCGGGTGAGGGAGAGGTCATCGAGAACATTTCTATCGGCGTTCCCTGGAGCTTTTATCGTGCTAAATGGATTGTAGCCAAAACCCTTCAGCCTGGCTGCGAGTATTTTGTAAGGATCACGGCGCCTCAGGATCCCAGCTTCCGGGTAAAGAGCGAAAGGTTTGGAATTTGCGGGCGTAAAGGGATTAACAAGCAGAGCTCGGGATCTGCACCGTGCGCATCGTCCACTTCGTATACTGCAATGGCTATCGCAATGGCCCTGGCCCAACTGATCTTTTGGTAACATGTTTCGGTAATAAAATATTGTGATTCTGATTGGTTGAATATCCCTAATGATCTTTTGTATATGCTGAAAATGGAATCCTTGATTTACATGAAATTCTTTATTTTTTTTTATTCAAAGCCGACCGTATTAACCCGCCGCTTGCCATGCGCACTCAGTCCGTACATGGAGTTCCATTTGCGCAGTTTGACAAGGGCAGGGGATGTGTGGGACACGGAAGAGGAAACCCTTTCGAGGGCTTGTTCAAAGTGCCTGTTTTCCAACACCAAGCCCTCCACCCTGTCCAGCTCGCTTTGCTCATTGGCGGCAATTAAGGCGGCAGCTTGACATAAATGCTTCAGGTCGCTTCCTGAGAAGCTGTCGGCTTTGGATGATAAAGCGCCCAGATCTACACCTTCAGCTAGATTGTCATCCCGAAGTAGCAATTTCAGGATGCCGATCCTGCCATCTTGGTCGGGCAGGTCCACCAGGAGTCTCCTGGGCAGACGCCTCAGACAAGCTGCATCCAGAGCATAGGGCCGATTAGTGGCCCCCATGACGACCAAATGGCTATTGTCGACATCCCACATTCCATCCCACTGACTCATCAACTCGCTCAAAATATCCACCTTGGAAGAACGCGAAGAGGCAGTGTCGCGGGATTCGAGAAGCGCGTCGATTTCGTCTAGAAAGATGACGGCGGGGGCCAGTTTCCTGGCCAGCGTAAACACCGCCTGCGAATTAGTGCGACATACAGAAATCAAGTACCCGGGCAAATTTCTCTCCTTCCCCGACCCACTTGCTGTTCAGGTCGGCAGGCCCAATTGCGATAAAGGTTGCGCCTGATTCAGTGGCGACTGCGCGGGCCAACATGGTCTTTCCGGTACCCGGTGGACCAAAGAGCAGAATCCCCGATCGGGATGCCTTTAGAATTCCCCTTGAAAACAAGTGGGGATGGCGAATAGGCTTGGAGATGAGGTCATCCAAAGTGCTCTTGACATCCTCTGCCCCCGCCACGTCCTTATACCTGGTCTGTAGCATATCTGACATTGTGTGGGTTATAAGATATATATTTGTATAAAATAAAGATACCTGGAGTGGTCACGCAGGTCCTCAGCAATTGTCGCTCGTAATTGTTCAACTGGTCAACCGACAGCAGATGTGCAAAGCGAGCCGATAAAGAGTCTTCAGTGTGCGCCGGTTGGAACTTTGTTTGGGACTTTAGTGCCTGCTTTACGTGCTCCTCTCCAATGACGCTGTCCCCCGAAATCCCCCGGGCGGCCAATGCCACTCGAGCAAGGTCGTTTCGGGTCTTTGCCCGCTTGGTCAGTTCCTTAATATTTGCAATGTCGAGGTGCAGGGAGTGATCAATGGCCATCTCGTCCAGCATGTCTATGAGCCCGCTCAGATTGTACTCGTGGATCAGCTGCTCCTCGTCTGCATTCAGAGACTGTCTGAGCAGCAACGCCCGCCTTGGATCGGATGGCTTGGGGATGGCCACGAGCAGAGTTCGATCTTGAATAGCCACGGAGGAAGGCAGCGGCTGCCACAATGGCCCGTATCGGTTAAACGTTTCATTGTTGGATTGACTTGTTGTCTGCTGGGCGCCCGTAGACGCTACCTTAAAGTCGACATTGATATTGGCGGTTGTGGTGCCCTCTGCTCCCACCGGCTCCCCCGAGGCAAATCCAGAATATCCGGGAGCCACAAATAAAACTCGCCTGTGCAGCTTGTTGAAGCTGTCCACAAAGTCACTCAACATCCTACGTTCTCTGGCCGTTGCAGCAATCTCGTCATAGTCTGAAAGGTATATCAAGAAGCACTTGTCATCCTTGTTCTCCATCAGCAGCTCTTCAAGAATTTGATTCAAACTGGGAATGGTAAAGAGAACAAAGTCACTTGGGGCAGAAGAATCTGGAGCACGCTTCTTTCTATGATGATTTTTGTTGGAAGAGTTGATGGTGTACAGCCCGCTAGTGAGCTCTTGCTTTTGGATGGCCAAAATGGCTGACAGCGCCATCGACGATGCATCCTTGTTTTTGCTGTCTGAAGAAGTGTCCTCCACGACCACGTCGTTTATGCGAGATAGCTCTACAGATTGCAAAGTCTTACTCGAAATCTCTACAAATCTTGCTTCCAGTCTTTTTGCCAACATTCTTGCCAGTCCCTTTTGCAGAACGCTTGACGCAATAGATTGGTGCTGGATTCTCAATATCGGAGCAGCAGGGCACTCTCCCTCGGATGCCTCGGAGCAACGAAGCACTCCTTCTGCCAGCCACTGCAGTTCATCAATGAACGTGGCATCCAGAGGATATGTTTGATAGAACTTGGTCTCACTTTCTTTTCCCACCTCAGTGCGGGGCATCTTACTGATTGCTCCATGTCCTTTTAGATTTTGCTGCATCTGGGAGGGATTGCTTGAGACGGCGACCGAGTTTGTTGACGGGATCTTTTTGCCATAGTACCTCAATCCGATTGCTGCAATGCGGTATGCAATCCCAGAATTAGAAATTGACAGCCTTGCAAGCCGCATAAATGTTTCTTTGTTTATGTATAGCTTCGCCCTGCATGTACATATCTATGTTATGATGCAGAACGGATTGTTGACAAATTTTATTGGGCCCTGATCGCATCATTGGTGGGATGCTCATATAATAATTAATTAATAATCAGAATAGAGCGGAGACCGAATTGAGATGGTCGGAATATAATGCAGTCTAAACAGAAAGCACACCATGTGTTCATGAGGATTTGCAGACATGGAATCAATTAATTTTATTTTTCCCATCAAGAAAAGGGTTGCTGGTACCAATATTGGGCGCTGCCGTGGTGTTGGAAACCCTTAGGGACAGGGAAGCAGCGTCAGCAATCTGAGCAAAAAAATCTCGGGGCTTTGGTCTTTCTGGGGACAAGTGACGAGCCATCTCTGTTGGGATCCAGCCGTATGCAAGCCGAGACCGAGGAGTTCCTGTAATGGATGGCGCAGCGGACAATAAGCGCTTCTGTATGTCACCACAGGGACTGTCTACAATGTCCATTGGAATGGGATGCTGTTCACCGTACATCTCCCTCGAGTTTGGTACAGATCCAGTTGGAGTTTGAAGAATTTGGCGCCATCCTGGAGTGTCACAACCAGAGTCCATCTTGATCCGGTTCCTTCTGAGTACCTGCAGAAGGGAACGTATCTTTATCCGAGCAAGGGCACACTGTTCTATTCGCTTTTGGAGAAGCGCCTTTTGAAAATCATAAGCCTTGTGCCACTTTTTGGCAGCTTTTGCAGCTTGCAATTCCCGCGCCCGCAAGTCTGCCATCTCGGTTTCGCTGTCTTTGTCCTGTTGGGAACGCCGAGCTCGGGAATGGGATGATTCTTCACTGAGTTGACTTTGCAGCCTCGCCTTGTCCATCTTTAACATTTGCACAGTTTGCCGTAGAGACCGTACAATAGTCTCCGAGGCGGAATTTTTGGTTGTCGAGTCTTTGCTTTGTTGCTCCAGGCGCTCCTTGAGTTCATTGACTTCCTTGCCCATTCTCTTTATCCTGTCTTCATACTTGACTCGGAGCGTTCGCATCGACTGTGATCCTGAGGAAGAGGTGTCTGTCTGTGGCAGAGTCAAGTTGATGGCCGAATCTCTTTCCTTTTGCACGCTCATCAAGGTATCATGGAGAAACTTGATTTTGTCATTGTACCTTTGCTGCATGGCCATGTACTCTAGTTGAAGAGTATGAAGCGAGTGGGTCAACTCTTCCTTCAGTCCCAAGTCATCCCTAATCGGCTTTAAGAGGGTTTGAACGCGAGTCTCCACAGCTGCCCTGAACTGATTGACTGATATTGCCTGCAGTTCAATATCAATTGGGTCTTCGTTTGACTGCACTTTTTCAACAATGGAAAGCTTGTCCGCCAGACTTTGCCGTGCTCTGTCAATTAAGTCACTGCTCTCCATAACAATGTCACCAGGAGATCTGGGAACGTTGCTTGCACGGCCACAGTCCATTTGGAATTGGACAGTTTTCCTCCCGCCGACCTTTTCGTACTTGATTAATTTGGTACGAAGATCAGAGATTGTTGTCAAATGCTGTCTGATAACGGAAGATTTATCGCTATCAGCCGGACCAAGCTGTGACTTGAGGGCGTCTCTCTCCGCTTCAATATTTATCTTTTCTCTTTGCAAGTCGTCAAGCCTCCTTTGAAGCTCTTTATTTGATTGCTGAAGCCGAGATAGCTCATCATGTCCCCTGAGGGAACTTTCGGAGCGTGTCAGTCGGGGAGACCCAGTTGTCAAACCCTGTTTTATATGGGCCATGGCCCGGGCTTGCAATAATTCTTGCTTCAAGGCAGAGACTTGCTTTTTCAGCTGAACAATTTCAAAGGCTGCCGATCCGTTGGGGTCATGGTTGACTTGCACTTGGTTCTTGATGTTTCGAGCCCGGTTTGCATACTTAAGAGTATTCACAGTTTCAAAGTAATTGTCAGTTGCTGATGACACGCAAGCAATCATCAGAGTGCGACTATTACCCCCCAAAGAGTCCTGCAGCAGTCTAGTGAGCTTCGAATCTCTGTAAGGAATATGGGTTGCATGCTTGGACTCATCACCGAGCGCAGAAATCACGTTCCCAAGAGCCAGCAATCCTGAATTGATGCTAATCGATTCCTTTGCCCTGTCCCCCGAAGCATTGGTCCGTTTTAACTAGTCGATTTAAATTGAACAGAATACCCTTTCAGAGCCAGCCAGATCAACATAGTGCAACTTTGAAGAGTAAAACTGTCCTTCAATTTGTTGCCTAAGGTTAACGGTGAAGATTGCATGTGACCGAGAGGACACAATGTTCATATCAGTGCTTTTGGTGGTTCTACACAGAGATCCTTTCTGAAGCAGACTACGAAATGAGATATAGGGAAATACCAAAAGACATCCGATGGAGACCTAACCGGCTCTTCCTTAATTCCTGTGAGAAAAATTTCACCTCCAGCATCCTCGCGAATAGACAGAGTGCTCTTCTTTGAGCCCATTGTGAGGGGAGCAAGAAGATCAATAATGTCTTCATTGTAAATCTCTAGAAAAGAAATAAACATTTCCCAAGAGTCCGAATTGGAAGAGCTGGTTAGGTGATCAAGAAGATATTCGATTGATCTTGGGACGATGCCTTTTGTAGACTCGTCCATGTTACCATCCACTCCTGTCCCCATCGTAAAAGTCTTGCCACTGCCAGTCTGCCCATAGGCCAGAATGGTGCAATTATAGCCTGCGAGAAAGAATTTCAGAGTGGGTTCCGCAAGGTTAGAAAATATTTCATCCTGTGTCGAATGACTGTCATAAACGTCGTCATATGTAAACGACTTGTCCGGCCCGGTAATTATTTGTGGCAATCCTGGAATTACAGAGATGCATTCTGTTGATCCGCCTTGCCGTTCTTTTGAAGACTGTGGTCTAATTCGCACAGCAACTCGAACATTGGCAGTCGATGGGGATAGACCCGCCAAATCCATCAAAATGAAAATCAAATTATAAACAAATTTATATGAATTGTGACAGCATTCATTGTGGTCGAGGTTAAGATCAATGCATTGGACGCATTATTGATATTTAACGACTTCAACCTCAGCATTATGGATATTGTTAACAGACTGATCGCTAGGGATTTCCTGAATCGTCCCTTTAATTTGAACAATTGGCAAGATGAGAAACCATGAAGATTGTGTCGGCCAAATATTTGTTCCTATGAAAAATGCACAATTTCTGGACTGACCGGGGTCTCTTATATTGTGGTGCGACATCTACACAATTAAAGTATTCCCAGGGACACGATATTTGCCCCTTTCCTTTTGCGCCGCCGTTACTGCCCGATCAATATCCTATCGTTTGTGGATCCCATCTGAACTGTTGTCAAGGTTTGCGTCCATGATAATTTGTGAATCAGGCATGTCATCAAGTTTTGCGCTAGATGCCATTCTGTTGCAAGCACTTCAAAACCCAAAAGATCGCGCCTTTATTCTAGGATCGGAAAAGACCTGTGAATCCCTTTTTCACCCCTCTTTACAGTATGACACGTGCTTGCTCATGTTTAGGATCCGAAAGGCACAGTTTCCACCCATGAATTCGTACTTTCGAATGATGATGCATCGTATCGCTCGGTATTATGGGCTTATTCACTTGGCAGATTCAAAAACAGGTGTGGTCACACTGACCGTGTCGAACGACTCCAGACTGTATCCTTGCTTGCATGCTAATTATATTTTAGGCCTCTTATCAGTCTGTCGGAGCTCGTGGAGAGAGAGGATTTGTTTTCCCCTGTTTTAAAATGTTCCGATGGATCTTCTGTAAGCTCTGACAAGAAGGAAGAGTCCTCCCCATCTAATGTAGTCAAGAATAAAGTGCCTGAGGATGGGATGGACGGCATTGCATCTCCAGAAGTGGCCTCCTCGTCTGTGGGTGAGGCAAAGGAGGAACAGGCGAGTGTTGCTCTTTCCGTCGACGAGGATTCCATTTGCTCCCGTGTCCATTATTCCGAGTCCACTACGGACGTTGATGTGCCGCGTCATATTTTGCAGCTGAATATTTCCGATAAGGCGAAATTTGTAGAGGATAGCGCTAGACAATTTGCCGCAGCCCGACTGAATGCCGAGTTGAGGGCGGATGGAGAAACCGTGTTGCTAATTTTCCAGTCTTGCACCGCTGCAGCGAGGGCATTGTCGGCGGATCCATTCAAGACAAAATTTGAAGCCTCCTTGGAACGCTGGACCCCTCAATTTTTTCCCACGAGCATGTTTTGATCGTCAGGCATTCGAAATTTCTGATTTCTTTCCAACGAGCCAATTCTGATTCTCGTCCTACATCATATGCTGTCCAAGGGAGCCCTCGGTGTATTCTTGCGACCTATTATAAAGTGCTTGTATTTAATCAGGACATATTATTATAGCAACTTCCTAATTTCTTCAGATACCCTATGTGACGCCATTCATAAGGACGAAAATTTAACAAAAACTATTTAAATATGTTTTGAAATAATGAGGTGAATTCTCTTAATGATCGCTCCCTCAGCATCCAGGTAATGCGAGAATTGAATCTAGAATAATTCATGTACTCCTTAAAATGTGTCGGCTGGGCGGTTACCAGATTGAAGGTAAAATGAGCGGCGCACTCGTTCATGTCGCGACTGAAACGGTAGGACGATGAGATGAGGCTGTCTACTACAGGGACAATGGTGCTCTCCAAAAGAAAAGACCTCCAGTTGATATCTGTATCTTTTTTACCCTCCAGAAAGAGGGCAGAGTAGAAGCCCAATATTGTCTTCAGTTCTTGCAATGAAACGGGTTCTGCTAATTTGCTTACACAAGACTCAATAGACTGTACGACCTTTTCAATGCCAAATTCCATGTATGATTCAATATCGGAGCGGCAAAAAGCCATGTGCAACATTGTAATGTCCTCGTTGAAAACATTGACTTTCTCTAAAGTGGAGAGAATAATTAAGCACTCTGGGAAATGAGAAACATTCTCGGCAGCCACGAAAATCGGAACAATGCTGGTGGATACGTTTTGGCTCAAACAGCTCAGAACAGATGAGCAGAACTCTCCGTCAACCAAAGCTGCTCGCGAAACGGCGGATGTGAGAAAAGAAGAGTTCAACTCGCGAACTTCTGGGTCAGCGTGAGTCATGTCAACACAGGACATGTACACTTGGTTGCAGAAGGAAGGGCAGGTACGGGGGGAGAAATTGAATGCATCTCTCGACAAAAGGATAGGCAATATTTGCAACAATGAAGCTCGGGGACATGCTTGTGAGATGAATTCTACGACCTGTGAATTAAATTGCGGCTCGCGAGTAGAGCAGGCTTTTGAGCAAAACTCGGCAATCAGCTTTGCCAAGGATAACTCTGGGCAGGTAGCGAGAGCCCGAATGGACATTAAGATTGTATTTTCGTTAACGAACGATACATACAGAGAAAGACATTCAGCGGTATCATATGCATTAGAATTGGGCGAGCACAACAAGTTACTCAAGAACTGACATATCCTTTCGCAATACTCTGAATCGCGTTTAAGCGTATTGAAATATGCTCGAAACATGCGCAAGAACAATGTCATCTCGGATCGGCTGATTGCGTCCATCAATTGCGTGATTGGGTGAGGTGGGCCTATGAACTGGTCACCCAAACAGATCAAACCTTCAATACAATGGACATTTTGTGTGCTCGAATACACATGCGCCAAGAAGACCACCAGCTCATTACCAACAACTGTATGCACAGCCTCCATTAAAGTTTGAAAGGACTCCTTATCGCAATCTAAATGCAGCGCAAGATCAAGGAGTCGCTTGAAGATGTCTTGGTCAGCAGTCTCGATCAAATCAGAATCGGCCAGATCATGCGCAAGGTCCTCCCAAAAACCAACTGTGTCATTTAGACCAACCACAGAGCACTCGCTTAGACAGGTTAATATAAAGTTGCATATTTCCACTCTCTCGGTTAGTAAGCAAAACTCGCTCATTTTATCTTGAAACACTGCCAGGATTGACGATAAATGCAGTAGCATAGGTTCCCTATTTTGGAAAAGTTTGACATACCACTTAATAAGGTCAGCAAGGGAAATCCATTCGGAGCACGCGTTCAAGAATCCAACTAGCAATGATACCCTCTTTAGGCTCCAGTCGTTGATTGCAAACAAGGCGCTAGTTATTGATGTGGTGGGTGGATTCGAATTAGCCAGAATAACATCTACCAGAGAAGAGACAACATGCTCAAAATTTTGCTCATTGATTAAATAGAGACTTTTATGCACTAATTCTGTCAGAGCAGTCTTCGTTGAGAAAAGTCGTGCATTCTCCTTGGCGTCGTTCTTGATAGTTCGAGAGATACCATTTGCTAAAGCTCCAATAAGAATAAATCCTTTCGAGGGATCTTGGTTCAAAAAAGACGATAAAGAATCCATAAAGTCGTCTTGGATTCGCGAATGTGAAAGTTGCAGGGCAGCCAAAGCCGATGCGCAATTTCTGATCACAAGCAGATCGCCAATGTATCCAAAATACCAGCTGATCAGATCAGATTCTGCGTTCAAAAAGTCCTTTGGTCGTTGAATAACTGCTTGGAATGCAAATAACAAGGAGGAAGAAGACGACTTTTGTAAACAGATATTTAGGTCATACAGGGAAAAGGAAGCGTGCCTTCTCATCAAATCTTGCTGAACTTCGCTTATTCTTGCGGGCAGAGTGGCTGGAGAATACAAGTCATCAAGTAATCGTTCCAGGGAATCCATAAAATATTTATATACTAATATAAATAGTTTCATTTAGCCCATGATGTAGTCTAATTTCCGCCAAACTTAATGCAATTTCTACAGGTCGTCATTTTTTCTTTTTGTTTGCTTTCTGCTTGGGGAATGTCCTTGTCCGAGGAGCTAGTCCAATATTTTGTAAAACGAAAAGCAGATGGGACAACATATTCTGAAGATGAATTGATTAGTATGGCGATGAGAAGCAAAGAATTCTTTTTCCAGGCAATCGGCATCCGTTGCGAGTCATTTGGCATGAGGCTGTTTATTGAAGCGTTCATTTTAAAGCGTGCTACATTTTTAAAGGAGCTGCTTCAATCAGAGATCAACATGTTACTCATGCATTTTAAAAAAGTTCAGCGGCTACATTCTTTACCAAGCCGGTTGATTTCCCCGGAATTGCGACGAGGGGCGCTGCAGTTCTTCATTGAGCATCCAAAGTATATGGATGGCGAAGACCCCTTCTATGAGATGCTACTGCTTTTGTTTTGTGATTGCAAAAGTCCATGCAGTCAGCTGTCCAAGCATGCCTTTCTGCACATTATTGAGAACATCAAAAAATCAAGTGCCTTGTTCAAGGCTTTGACAGCCAGCATTCTGGCCAATAACTTTCACCTCGGAGTTCAATTTTGCTTCAACATTTTTCACTATTCATCCCTAGTTCTGGGAAACGTGGACGCTTCTCTACTAGATATCATCACAGAGCCGTTGAGATTACTGGGAATGGGTTGGGAAGAACATTGGCCATATAGGACGAGCTCGTCAGCAACCTACTTGGAGAAAAGTGTCTCCCAATTGTCAAAAACGTATTCTATCATGGTGAAATCGGGCATGCAATTCATTTTGCATTGCGATCATGCATTCACACAAGAGGTAATAAGGAAGATGATGAACATTTGCACAATAGGCAACCAACAATGGGATACCTTTGCATACCTTATGAACCTGCTGCCCATTCCATCACACTATTCCATAATTTCTTCCACGGACGGCCCGATAGAAAGCTTGGCAACGAGTCGATATATACCTTTTTCTTCGTCCTTTTATTTTACTGATCTTTACTTTTTGTCACGTTTTTCTCGACATCCCTCAACAAAGATTCGGGTCCATGCCTTATCGCTGGTGCCAGCATTGCATGAACATGAGCCAAGTGACTATAGCGTAAAAGATTGGACCGGAGAGTACCTTTTTCCTGACGAGATTATATTGAAAATTCTTACACAGACCGATCCAATTACGCAACTCCTATCAGTGCCACTGGTCTGCAAGGCATGGAATAATTTGAGGCAGCAGCTATTGATGAAATCCCGCTTGATTCACGCTTTATTTATGAAGGATATTGGGAACTATGGATTTGAGAAAATTCTTTGCTATTTGCCGTGGAGGGCTGTATTCAGGTCCCCTTCTCAAGTAGTTAACTTTTTTGGTCGCATTGGAAATGTTTCTTGTGATATTCCAAATGGTCATGCATACACGGGCGTCTGCCGTCAATACTTGCTCAACATGCCTGCACCACAATTGGATCCACTCCTCACCAATGTTGATCAGTATGCCATAGAATATGTCAGACTGGGTGCATGCAACGACTGGAAGAAAGGCTCTCGACTGCAACTGTATCATCCACCCTCCCTGACAATAGAACAATATGGAGGGGTCATTAGAAAGCTCACCAGAGATCTTTCTGTTGTCCCCCGCATTCCACGGGAATACATTCTAGAGAACATGATTGAATTGTATGCCGTGATAAATGACGATTATGTTCTTGAGGCAATTCTGAAATCAGATTTAAACATTAGTTTAGACAAGATTTGTGCTAACATTCTTGTTCAGCAGGTGGCCATTCCGCCAGGCCTAATTCGTCTATTCTCCTCTAAAACTGTAAAATTCAAGGATGTCTTCGCAGGCGCTATTCCACTTCCATTGGAGATAGACCTGCTGGGTACCGATCTGGACTTGATGATGAATATTCTAGAACTTGTTAGCACCAATCTACAGAAGCGTGCGTGCGAGCTGCTGGTACATGTGCTGTGCCGCTCTCAAAATGATCTTGATTTGATCTCTCTCATAATAACTGCTGTAAGGAACAGTAGGCTGTGTTATTTTTCCACCTATCCGTTACTGTACATGCTAAATAACACCTGGCAATTTTCTACCGACCATTTCAAGCTAGTGCAGCGGGTAATTCTAGAAAGCAAACAGTGCAGCGAGGATGATTTCGGCTTGCCACTACTTCATAGTCGATTTTCGATCTCTAGGGAAATCGATGCGAATTCAATTGAAAATGCGATTCCAACTATCAATAGCATGCATTTCGTCCGCCTTGTTGGTACCTCCATAAACTGAAGTCAAGACGCAATTGCAAATTTACAATTTAACTAATCTTCAACTCATTTTAATTACCTGATGCGATTCTTCTACTTGAGTGTTTTTTCCTTTTGGTTGATGTCTGTGTGTTCTTCATCAACTCCCTCAAGGGTAATCCAATTCTTCAAAAACCGGAAAGGGAAAATATCCGAGTGCAAAGACGGTGATTCGGTTCGCCGAATGATGCGAAGCGAAGCATTCTTTTTTAGAGGATACGGTGTTCGGCGTGGTGACTTTGTAGAGAGGCTGCTTATTAGCACATATACGCTTGCGCAAGACGCTTTCACGATTAAGCTTTCTCAAATCGGAATTTGCAAGTCAAATGAGGCCCTTCAAACCATGAAGCCATTTAATATCTTACTCTACCTTTTAGATTCGCTGAAACTGCGACCGGCTGCGTTACAATTCTTTATTCATCGTCTAAATTATATCAGAGACAATCCCAATTATTGCGAGATGCTACTGTTGCTCTTTTGTGAGTGCGAGAAACCTCATTGTCAGCTCACCAAAGAAGCACTCCTGTGCATTGTTCAGAATATCAAGAAATCAAGAAATCAGTTCGAGTCCCTTATTCGAGGCAAACTATGTAGCTACAAAAAACTTGGAGTCGAATTGTGTCTCAATCTGTTGCACTACTCGACGCTCGTTCTGGGAAAGGCGGACCCTCTTTTGGTTCAAATCATAATGGAAACTCTGAAATCTTCCAAAGAGACTGGAGCTCAATTCCAAGGTTTTGCTGAAACGTATTTATCGAAAGATTACCTGGAACAGATTGTTTTTCTTTTGGAAAAAGGGAATGCTTTCCTTTTTTTATATCCCGAGTATGACTACTTGAAGGAAGCGGTTGAATTCGTTCAGCATTGCGATCCAGAATTCTCACAACAAAGTCTTGAGCAGATGATGTATATATGCAACAAACACGAACTATGGAAAACTTATGGATACCTAATGCACCTTTTGCCACTTCATGCAAAATATAACTCGATTGTAACATTTTGCGGACCTCTCGAGAGGTTGGACAAATTTCACTTCAATTCATTTCGTTGGAGTCACGCCGATAGCCTGATTGACATTTATCTTATGTCCCGCTTTTCGCATTCTCCTTCTCAGAAACTCCGAATGTACATTTTATCTCTAGTTCCCGCATTGAAGGACTACGAGCCAGATGACTCTGTTGTAATGAATTGGACCGGAGAGTGCATCCTTCCGATGGAGGTACTATTAGCAATTCTTTTACTCACGGATTCAATAACGCAGCTCCTTGCAGTGCCGTTGGTTTGCAAGTCATGGAAAGCTGTGGGACAACAATTGCTTAAAATTTCTCCGTCGATTCATACACTTTTTATCTCTGATATAAGAAAATATGGTTTTGAGAAGATTCATTGCAATTTGCCGTGGAAGGCGTTTTTCAAAACATCATATAAAGTAGCTGAATTTGTTACCAGCACTGCTATAATCACTTGCTCAATCCCAAAAGGTGATGAATACAATCGAATTTGCGCTCGATATTTTTTAAACCTTTCTGCACCGCAAAATGAGCGGCATCTCACTTTCTCTACACATTACGCTAAAGAATACATTAGGCTTGGAGTATCTGATGACTGTAATGGATGCTCTTTGCCGCCGCTAGTGCGACCAGCTTCAATGAAAATTTTGGAGTATGGAGCAGTCATAAGGAAGCTCTCCAGAAAGTACTCGGTAGTCCCTCGTATTCCACAGATATATCTTTTAAAAAAATTGGATGTATTGCATAAAGCCATAAATGACGATCGAGCCTTGGAAATGATCATGAAGACGCGTTATAGTCCTAGGCTTGACATAATCTGTGCCAATATTTTGACTCAGCAAGTTCCCATTTCATCTGGGCTACTCAGCATCTTGTCTCGAGGTTCGGAAGTATTCAGGGATCTGTTTGCAGGAAGTACTATACTACCTTTGACACCGGAGGTATTGGGGGCTGATCTGGACTTGCTGATTGGAATCTTATTTAATGTCAGTCCAGAAATGCAGAAATGTGCGTGTGAACTGCTGGTACATGTGTTGTGCAGCTTCCAAAGTAATGATCCCCGTACTACCACTATCTCCGAGAAACTGAAAGGTATTAAGTATCTTTATCGGGGCCATCTCACTTATCCAATACAATACATGTTACGAAACCCACAGCAATTCTCAATTGAGCAGTTCAAGTTAGTCCAGAAGGTGACTTTGAAGAGCGGGCTGTGCAGTGAAGCCGACTTGAGATTTTTGCCCCTTGATTACATATTTCCGGATCCTTCAGCCTGGATTTAGGTTTGCGTATTGCAGATTCCCGTTCTCGTCATGCAGAATCCAGAACCTTGTGAACTGTCGACAAGCGAACCCCTCCAACATTTTCATTCATAATATTTTTGGTTTATTGAGCTTGAATTTTTAAAAACTCCGTGTAGTAATTCAAAGAAATTTTTTGGATCCAATTAAATATGCAATTTACATATCTGTTCACACTTTGTCTTTGGATTCTTCCAACTTGGGCCACACTCTCCTCTATGGGGCTGGATGACTTTTTCATTTACAGAAAAACTCAAGGAACAACATTTAGTGACGATGATATAGTTAACGAGGCGATGCAAAACAAAGAATTCTTCTTCAAAGTTATGGGCAGCGTGGGGAACAATTTAGGCATGAGGATATTTACTAATGCCCTCATTTTGGGCCTTGCTAGTTTTGCCCATGAAGTGACTCCAATTGAGATGCGCCTTCTTTGCTTTCAAGCTTCATTGCCATTTAATATACTACCGCGCCTACTACCTACACCAAAGATGCGTCGGCAAGCATTGCAATTCTTTATTCAGCGTCCGGAATATACCACTGACGGCCCCGAATGTCACAAGATGCTATTACTTCTCTTTTGTGAATTTGAGAATTCTTCTTGTGAGCTGACAAAGGATACTTTGCAACCTATAATTGACAGCATTATAAGGTCAGTAGATTTACTAAAATCATTGACAATCAGCTTGTTGAACCTCAGAATAGACCAAGGGTTACAATTTTGCTTCAATCTATGTTTCTATTATTCATTTTCCATTGGCAAAATAGACAAATTTCTATCAGAGCACTTTACTTATGCCCTTGAATACTCTTCTGAGACAATTCAGGATGGACTCCCAGTGCCAACTCAAATAGACTCTTTTGCATGTCCTATTGAGATTCTTTTGTCTCAATTTCCCTTTAGCGAATCTCCTCTTTTTAAGGGTTTTATTGAATTTGTTGAGAGCTGCGATAAAGTTTTTGTAGAACAAATACTTGAGCAGATGAAGAATGCCTGCATAGAACGCAAATTATGGGAGAGCCTCAAATATATCATGCGATTTGTGCCTCGTAATGCACACTATGACTACTTCAAATCATTTGGTAATAATTTGGATAGTTCTACCGTCGAACAATTCATCCCATCTTTCGGTCGCCTAAATTACCTGACTAACTTATATATATTGTCCCGTTTTTCAAGCTCGTCATCTAATGCAGTTAGAGATTGCATTTTGATACTTGAACCAGCATTGAAAGCCTACGAGCCTGATGACGCTGATGTGAAGAACTGGGTCGGGGAATGCAAATTACCAGAGGAGATACTACTGTTAATACTTTCTCTAACTGATCCAATAACGCAACTTCAAGCAGTGCCTTTGGTATGCAGGGCATGGAGAAGGGTGAGAGAATTATTATTGGAAAGATCTTTTGCGATTCATACATTGTTCATGTCAGATACTAGCAATGAGGGTATCGATAATTTCCTTTGTATACTTCCATGGAGGGCAGTGTTCAGTTGCAGGATGGAAGCGTTAAAACTGTTTGGCCGCATTGGCAACCTCTATTGTCCCATTTCAGGATCCATCGAACATCGTTTAATGGCCCAGGAATATTTATCTCGTGCAATTTGCTATCAAGCACACAATGGCTTGCCTGCTGTGGAATTTTATCTGCAGGAATACATTCGAATTGTGGAGTCAACTGATTGGGTCGACAATCCACCGATCATGGAACGCCCGATCCATTTTACGATGATGCAATATGGGGAGGTCATTAGAAGGCTTGTGAAGGAGTATTCAAGTATGCCGCGTATCCCGTGGGACTTCATGCAAGAAATTTTGATTGAATTATACGAGGCAATCCAGGACGATGACGTTTTTGAGAAGATCTTCATAAAAGATTGTCAGCATAATGAAATCTGCGCTAGCATTCTGGTCCAACAGATCGCCATACCGACGGGTATATCTCGAATATTGACTTCCCATTTTGCAAAGTTTAAACGCCTCTGTTCTTTGAATATCGCAATTCCCCTGACTTTGGACACTCTGGGCACCAAAACGGGCTTGATGATGTATATTATAAAGTTTTCTGGCCGTAAATTTCGGAAGCTGGCATACGAATGGCTTGTGCGCGTTTTGTGTCACTTCCAAGGCAATCCTGACAGGATCTCTGCGCTTACAGAAGACCTCAGATTCGTCCTGGTATTTTGCTGTTCCGATTATCCCTTGCTATACATGCTGAACAACCCACAGCAGTTTTCAATTGAGCAGTTCAAATTGGTAAAGAAGGTTGTCGTTGACAGCGGACTGTGCAAAATTGAAAAATTGGAAATGTTGCCCATTTTTTATCGACAGTCAGATCCTGCGGCTTCGACTTGAATCTGTACCAACGATTTAAATATCTGAATATACTTACTGGGAAATAGCATGTTGGTGATACATTATGAGCCTGGTTATTGGAGCAAGAGAAGAATGAACTCGTTGCCAACTTACAATAGACGTTTTGGGGACAGAAAGTAGATCCGTCTAGCTTTTAAGTAGCCATCTGAAATAATGGACCATCTGGAGCATCCAGGTCTTGCACGTCAGCAAAACGACCTATTTATACTCGGCAAGAGAGAAGAAATGCAGCAGCTAGAGCTAGTATTCTAAATAAACAATTGAATGTGGGTCAAAGGAGTGATATACCAGGAAGCGTAAATAAGTTAAATTTAATTAAGGAGGAATGCTTAGGCGAAGCCCAAGGTGAAAGTGAAGTAATCCGGGAAATGAAGAAGGTACAAAACTTTGCCAAGTTGCCCTTAATACCGTGTGGCACGTACACCTAATAATGAGACAGCTGAGATACTTGCAGTTCCCCTTCTAAAACGTTCCAATTTTAACAGATGTGGATATCCGAGGATAGAGGCACCCTTTCTATAACTGGTGTTTACTGAACCGGAAACAGATACAAAAAATGGCTGAAAGGCCCGATATAAACAGGGGCAGGATATATTATTTCCCATCAAGAAATCTCCGCATGCAATTGCATCATTTCATTTTCATTTCCATTTGGTTGTTTTCAGCTTGGGCTACATCCGCTTCTAAGGGCCTGGTAGAATTCTTCAAATACAGAAAGGAAACCGGGTTAACAATTAGTATTGATGAATTAATTGATGAAGCTATGAAGGACAAAGCAATTTTCAGAGAAATTGCAAGCGAAAAAAAGGATGACCTGGGCGGGAAATGTTTCATTAACGCATTCATCTTGAACCGTGCCACTTTTATTACAAAACTCACTATACCCGAGATTAATGTGTTGGTCAAGAATCTCAAAAGCGAATGGCTATTTGAATCGTTACCACGTCTATTAGACACTCGGAAAAAGAGACGGCAGGCATTAATATTCTTTTCGCGAAATCCCCAGTTTGACCCAGGCTATTCTTGGGAATACAACATGATGCTTCTGCTACTATTTTGCAATTGTAAAAATCCTCACAATCAGCTAACCAAAAAGACTCTCCCACATATAATTGAGAATATTAAGAAGTCAGCTACACTATTTGGTTCCATGGTCGGCGGTATGGTCATACATGAGAGAGATTTCGGAATCCGATTGTGTACCCGTTTGCTGCACTATTCTACCCTCGTCCTGGGAAAGCCAGATCCTATTTTAGTCAAAGTTGTCAATGACATTTTAAAATCGTCATTGGAGATCCGCCGAATGGCGCGGGACATTCACAAGTTTTTTTCATCTGCAGATTACATGGAGAAGTGTGTGTCAAAGTTGTTGAAGCCTAGATTCGCTCACGTGAAGAGAGGCATCAGGTTCGTTCAATATTGCGATCCAGAATTTGCTCAACAGGTGATTGCGCAGATGATCGATGAATGTATCAGGCTCCACCGCTGTAAAGCCTTTAAATGTCTCTTGCAAATGTTACCCGATCAAACCAATCATACCTATCACTTTTTGTATAATGCCGTATTGAGAGGCATCGACATTGACGATTTCGTCCCTTGGCCTACGCGCACTCTTTTCCTCAGCGATCTCTACTTTTTGTCACGTTTCTCTCGTCATCCATGTGAGAAAATTCGAGAGATAATGCTGTGTCTGGCGCCTCAGCTGAACGCGCACGAGCCGGCTAACATTGATGTGAAGGATTGGACTGGGCTTTGCTCTTTACCACTGGATATTTTGGTGTTAATACTTTCACAGACAGGACCAATAACGCAGCTTCTCACGGTGCCGTTGGTATGCAAAGCGTGGCTGGAGGTAAGAGATCATTTATTAGAGAAGGACACAAAGCTTCATTACAAATTCATGATGGATGTTGGAAAATATGGATTTGAAGAGATTCATTGTCAATTACCGTGGAGAGCAGCATTGAGTACGCCTGCCCAAGTTGTGCATTTTTTTGCACGCATAGCTAGCTTTAGTTGTGAGATCCCCAACGGCACGGAATACACTCGAATTATAAGTCGGTACTTGAAGAATATGCAACCTCAGTCAACCGGCCAACATTTAGATATAGTTAATCATTACATCATGGAATATATCCGACTTGGGAGACGCAGTTGCGGAGTCTATTCTCGGCCATGGCTTTATCGACCATCGTCAATGACTTTCGAACAGTACGGGGAGCTTATTAGGAGAGTCTACCGGGAGCACTCTATTTTGCCTCGTATTCCAAAAAAATATATATATGAAAAATTGGTATTGTTGTACGATGTCATCCAGGACGAAGAAATTATTGGACGGATTCTGAATTCTCAATACAAAACCAAATTTGACAAAATTACAGCCAATATCTTGACTCAAATGGTGGCCATTCCACCTGGGCTCGCCAAAATGTTATCATTCAATAGTGATCAATTCAAGAACCTCCTTGAAAGGAATCTTTCAATCCCTTTGAAGTTAGGTACATTGGCTACCAAAATGTACTTATTTAGTGAGATTTTATTTCACTCGAGTGAAAAATCTCAAAAGCGTGTCTGCGAACTGCTTGTTCATGAGATATGCTATTACCAATATGATGCTGATAGGATTTCCTCCATAACAAAGAGTCTTGAAGATATTAGCATCAGTTATCTAGCAGCGTATCCATTGATGTACATGCTCAACAACCCGCAAAAGTTTTCAGTCGAAGAATTCGAATTTGTGGAGCATCTCATGCTGGCGAGTAGATGGTGCACCCTGCCAATGTTGAAACTGTTGCCTTTTCATCACCGATTTCCTGTGCGTCGTCATAATATTCCAAAGAGAGCAAAAGTCAGCTGTATGATCATGTGAGGCACCGATTCTAATTTGCTCATGAGCACCCGTTAAAAATTATTTTGGCAAGGGATTTAACCTAAGCATGCAATATATATTAATTTTATTGACTGCTCTCTTTTTCGCCTCCTTGGCTGTACAAGGAGTAGTGGCCAGCTTCGACAGCATCACTCAAAGTCCCTTCTTCTACAAGGGACAGTGTCGATGGATTAAGCTTGAAAATGGACTAGAATGCTTCCTTGTTCATTCTTCCATATCCAAAAAGGTACTCTCATTTTTATTGAGATAGGCCGTTTTGTCATTATCAGTCAACGTTGGACGCAATAATGACCCCACTGACGTCCCCGGGTTGAGCGGATTGCTGAAGCGTGCCCTCTTTGCTGGCTCCGAAAAGTATAAAGGCGAAAATGAGTACTCTTCGTACATCCAAAAGAACCAAGGGTCGTGCAGTTCAATCACCGAGTTATATTACACCACCTTTGGCTTCGAGATTGCCAATGAACATTTTCACGTGGCTCTTGACATGTACATTTTCATACCTTCTCATTGAAGGTTTGCGCAATCCTTCCTTTCTCCTCGCTTCGACTTGGCTAGCCTGCACCAGGCGATACTGGAGATAAAGGACGAATTTGAAAAAAGTCTGACCAACGCAGAATTGATAACCGAGCATGTCGCAAGTTTGCTCTTCGATCCGAGCCATCCCGAAGGCAGACCAGTCATCGCTTCACCAGAACCTCTCCTCAGGCCAGATATTAGGGAACGGCTTATAGAGTTTTATGAATCTCATTACTCTTCAACAGGAATGAGGTTGGTTGTGGTGGCGAACACTCCGTTGGATAATTTGCAGAATTTGGTTGCCAGTGAGTTTACCAAACTGCCGCAAAGGAAAATGGAAAAGTTCCCTGTTGGTGACAATCCGTTTGGATCTACTGCGAGAGGCAAGCTACTAAAGATTAAGACTTTGTCTGCAGTTGACAGTATTTCCCTCAATTTTCAATTGCCGGCTGACAAATCCGAATACCGGAACAAGAGCGCTGCAATCCTCGCTCATATAATCGAATACAAGGGACCCGGTGGGTTACAGGACACGCTGAATAAAGAAGGGCTATCTTCGTTTGTCAGCGCAGTGTCCATCATCACAAATTACTATATTTTCCTCAAGATAAAGATCATACCCAAAGGTGGCATTAAAGTATATGAAAGCGTGTTCCAGAATGTGATGAATTTTCTTTCTGCATTGCGAAGCAATATTCCAGCTTGGATTTGTGAAGATCTAAAAAAGGCTCTACACCTTGATTTTCTACACTATTCTTATTTAATCCCTCTAGATACGGCCATGCTCAAGGCGCAAGAAATGTTCATGTATACACCTCCAGATTATTTCAATGGCCCGTTCACAATTGAGAGTATAGATAAAATGAGGATAGAGAACCTGGCCGGTTTTCTCAAAGGCGACAACATGTTTGCAATTCTATCCAGCAACACTTTTTGCGAATTCACACCGTTGTTTGGTTCAATCAAGAATGTCGTAGACTCCCGAAATTCAGTCATGTACGCAATCGAAACGCTCAAACTTCCTGTTATTTCATGTTTTAAAATATTTACGTTTCCCTCCAGTCATCCTTATAATTCCAAAGACTTCGCAAACAGAGAACCGATTTTGCACTTGTCTGCAAGGGATATTCTGGTCTGGTGGCAAGATGATGATAATCTATGCTCTCATGGCACATATAAGATCTTGATTCAAAGCCGATTCCTTGAAGAAACATCAGAAATGTATGCGAGGATGAAAATATTTTCCATCATGCTAACCGTCCAAGGGAAAAAGTTCTTTGATAATATGGTTGAATTGGGCTTTGATGTTAATTTCTCTATTTCCAACGAAGGTCTCGAATTGGAATGCGCCGGATACGTTCGAAAATTGCCAATCTGTATGCTTGCTTTTGCCAAGTTCATGTCCAATTTCGAGCCTGATCCTCATATCTTTGACGTGTGTAAAAGTAGAATGACAAAGTGGCTGTCAGCAGAAATTTCAGCTCAAGTTGGTGCTTCTGTCGATGCGAGAGCCGCCTCTGAGAGGATGGCTGCAATGGTAGGACCGATTCCAAAGAATATTAAGATACTCGAGTCCCTTTGTACCATTACCTCCGAATCGTTTAAGGAATTCAAGAAGCTCTTGTTTCTCTCTCCCTGCGTTCAGGCTCTTGTAGTGGGTGTAATTGCTCCGTTGGATGCCATTTCGCTCGTTGATCAATTTATGGATATCCTTGTTCCTGGATTCAACAATTCTTCATTTATTCCCCTTACGCACAAACCTTGAAACGGCCTGGAGAATATTCCGTCATTGTCAGCGGTCATCAATACCTCGATCGCCTTTGAGAATATTGCTCTTAGAAGTTACCGAAATCACTTGCCTTCCGGGCGCTTATATCTTTTGTTGACACTTTTGCGAACATTTTTGTGAGAGTTTCGATTACCTCTTCATTTTTCGAAATAGACCTTTTTCAACATCCCAGGTAGATTCGGTAGTCCTGCAAACAGGAATTGTTAAAGTTCTCGACAGTATATTGGTTCTTGCACTGGAAAACATCTCTGAGTTACAATAACAGTCTGCATTGTGTCAATCGATTGCTCATAATCTATGACAGGATCACCCCAACCCATCCGTCGATGACAAGTTAAGGTATATTGTTAGACTTTCAAGAATCCAAAGCAAGGAACTAGAGCGACGAATAGAACAATCAAGATTTCCGGTTATTGTTGAAAATTTCGCGGAGGGCGATCAATCAAATGTAAATGTTTCCATCAAGTTGATTCGACTTAATTCAGACTTTCCAGTGTACTTGAATAAATTCCTATCCATCCTGCCTCTGGCATATTAATTAATGTCAATCAAATCCGTCCATACTGCGTCGTATGTTACATCGATTATCGTGTGGATTGTCAGCGGAAGATGCAAAGAGACAAAAGAGGCACATCTGAATGATAAAATACTAAATGAAATTCTTGAGAACAGGGGCATTCTTCAGTATTAATTGCAATCGAAATTCGAAGTTTGGCCGGTGCACTTGTGGAAAGCAAATAGCACTGATTCTTGACTATCAATATGATACTTCACAGCTAACCATTGCTTCTCCTTTCAGAGCCTGCTCTGGCTTTTGCTTCCTTCAGCTGTTTTGTAACAATTTGTTAGCAATACTGAAATGATGCAGTGCCCTATTGAAATTTTTCTCGATTCCATAGGAGACACTGTCGAATTTGTCGCGCGGATTATTCAACTTCTGTCACTGGAAGATATCAGCCTGAAGACGTCCTCTTGTTCCATGGAATCGTTCGCCGAGAATCTCATGGGACGCTCTCAAGTTAAAGCAATGAAGAAAGATTTTGAAGGATGTTTTCATGTCTTTCTCTACAACGATTGGCAAAATTTGTGATGATCCCAAGGAAAATCTCTACCTACAGACAAAAGAGGATTAGCCCGCCGCAAGCAAAGATATAGACTGCCGGACAAAAGAATCGAATGATCATTAGAATAGATTTGTAATATTATATTTCTATATATGGAGATTGGACTGATTCTTCATCGAGTGATTATCAGGATTGGTCAGAAACGCATATAAAGTTCGTTGACCACCCCGGCCTGTCTGAGCTACCTAAACTCACCCGCATGAATATCTCTGAACGGTTGTTGTTGCCTGCTGAAGATTTCAAAAGACAGCTTTTGTCTTCTCCAGGCTTTTCCGATGAGCAGCTTGCTGAGATTTCTCAATCTGACTTCTGCTTTAAAAATGTGTACTTTGGCATTGTTCCTGAGGGGATGAGCATACCATTGTTTTTGGACATTATGGCGCGTTGCCTATCTCTCTCTGAGAAGATGTGTGCACGTCCTCTGTTTCCACCTGTCCAGAGGACTTGGGACGGTGCTCGAGTTGCTGACTGGCTAATCAACGAGGAAGTTGTTGACATATCAAAACGCTTAGAAGTTGCTTCGAAGCTTACCGGGGATCTCTTCCTTCAAGGACGTGTACTTGGTGTTTTGGAAAAGGAATCCGTTAAAACTCTTCGAGATCGCCTAAGGACGAAGGTTTCGTATATCTCTGATTATATTTGGAACTATGCGAGGGCCGCGAATAATCTAGTTGCTGTCGTCTGCGGTTTCTTTGGCATAGATTTGGGAAATATCAGATCGATGGCGGACTTGAAAGGAATTCTTTTAGAAAAGTATGAGCTGAAAATTCCAGAGTTGAGAACATTCAAACCTGCAGGCACGGAAGACACTCTGGAAGGTGATGTAAACATGGATTGGAAATTGGCTTTTGAACAAGTCTATTTGTTTAAGGATGAAGTTGCTAAATCATTCGTTAAACACATCCTTTACATCACTAACTCCAACCCGGACCATTATTTTGCGGCTTACACATTCCTTGGACAAAGCAGCGGCATGGGCAAGTCGCGTTTATTAAGTGAGTCATGGGAATATGAGGATCATGCACTGTTTATCATTTATATCAATTGCAGAAAACGCGGAGATCATAAAGGGTACCCCTTCACGGGAAGTGAAACCGATGATCTTGTCAGTTACATAATGACTCTTAGATCCCAGGGGCAAATGGCACGACTCCTTCGAGTTTTGCTTCAAACTATTTTCAAGAAGGCGCTGGATGCAAATGGATTTTTACTCGACGCAGAGAATCGCTCGAAATCCATAGAAGGACTCAAAATTGAATTCAAGGATATTCAAGCTCAACTCGAACATCCTGATCAGGAATTAACTGGTGAAGGTGCACTTGTGAATATTAGTGAGATGATAGAAGGAATGAAGCTTAAGTGCCCAAAGACCGGACTAGAAAAGACTGTTATCCCAGTGATTGCTTTTGATGAGGCAGCTAGGTTAATCGACAATAAGTTCCAAGTTGTCAATGTAGCTATTAGTGCATCTTCAGGAGGCGAGGAGATCAACACGTTCCGGCTTATAAGGCGAGTTCTTTATACGGATAAGAGCCGCTTGTGGAAAGTTCCATTTGTGTTCGCTGGTACAAACACCAAATTTGTAAATTTCGTCCCACCTTTGGAGAAGTACCCGAGCCATGGGGAAGGATTTGGTGTGAATGACGCCGTCAAAACTGCTGTGACCCTCTTTGAGCCCTTCATTCTTACATTTCCCTTCAATTTTTTCGCATATTCAAAGAACTACGGCCTGGAAGATATAGCCGATTGGAACCAATATATCGAGTCTCAGGTTTACACTGAGCACCTTTGCAATCTTGGTAGACCACTTTGGGGAGCACTGGTACGCACGGCGGAAAAGAAATATACAAATGAAACCAAGTTCAACAAAGTCATTTCTGGTTCCAAATTGAAGATTTTCTATAATCCCGAAGATAAATGCAAGGATGATCGCCTTTCATCAGCGCTCTCCATTATGGGCATATTAGCCGCGGCAGACTATTCTACAGAAAAATGTGCCGCTAGTTTAGTCGAAAAGGGAATGGCGTTCTTATTCCATTATGATAGAATAAGCGAAAAGCTCTTCATTTCCTATCCACCAGAGCCGGTTCTTGCAATTACAGCTTTGAAACAGCTGCAGTCCCATCCGGAAGGCATATTGTCTGAATTGATGCAGGTAGAAAGCGGGGTCTTTTCAAGATCAATAGGCGATATGGGTGAATTTGTCGCGAAAATACTCTTCCTCCTCAGTATTCCCAATCCGGATCTCCTGGTGCCGTACTATCCAATCAAAGACTTTCTCAAAAATCTTATAGGTCTCGTCAACTGGGACAAGTTGCGGAAGTCTCGGTGCGGAAAGCAGCTTTTGGGGGCAAGAGTGTGTTTTTCCTACTTCTCTACATTTGAGCATATCGGAGGTAAGCCCGACCCCAACATTGGCTCTTTGGTTCTATTGAATGCAGCGATATCTTTAGGAAAATGTTTCAAGGGGTTAGACATGCACATTCCGTTAGTGTTGAAAGACGGTAAGTTGAGTAGCATAAACGTTCAGGTAAAGTCGCATAGACAGAATCTTACTGGAGTTGGAGATATCAGAACCAGGCTGTATAGTTCCATGTTCACAAAGAAGGGTATTCCTGAACTGAGAATAATCATGAATATCTCACCTTTTGTCGAGAATAAGTTTGAAATCCACGAGACAAAGACCAAGACCAATCAGGTGGCCACGATTTTGATGGAAGGATGGGAGCCCTGTCTAAAAGCGACGCTTGCTAGATATCCAGATTCTTTGGGGACGATTTTACACACTCTTTTGTCTACAGGTCGGCCGGAGTTGAACTCTGTAAATGCGGAGCAATTTTTGCCCTTCAAATCAAATATTGAGAATATCAGCCGGTTCCTTTCGTCCAGTAAGCAGTCATCCAGTGTATTCGTGCCTATGATCCTGCCAGAAGACCCAGCGAAGAGTCCTCCAAAGCAACCAAAGAAGCGAGCGAGGAGATCAAGAGTGTGGCAGGTGGAGTCAATTAATTGAAGGATTGGTGTTCACTGTGGCAATGGGAATCCATATCAACAATATCCTGCACATAATTGAGAAAGTACTTTTAATTGATATTGATCATTTAAATGTAGCGAAAAGGGATTATGAACAGAAGCTTTAATTCAATTCCTTAATTAAACGAACTTTTGCCATTGATACAGGAATGATACGAAGATTAAGGCGTAGAAAGTAAGTTCAAGATGATATAGGTTTGAATTGAATTATTATTATTATTATATGAGAATTTAAAGCACAAATCAAAAAGTAATCAACAAGCAAGCCAGCCCACTCCAAGGGTTAGGAATGACATCGACCAGGAGTCAGTCTTCTGCGCGCCAAAAGCAGATCCAGGACCAAAACGATTGGAGCCGGAGCTCACATATCGGAATGTGAATGAATACCTGAAAGGGAAGCTGAAATCACATATGGAATAAACATGTGAAAATGGATACAAATCATTTATTAAGCAAAAAGCAGCCCTAGCCTGCATCAGGGTTAGGGTTAGGGTTAGGGTTAGGGTTAGGGTTAGGGTTAGGGTTAGGGTTAGGGTTAGGGTTAGGGTTAGGGTTAGCTTTCCAGCACATTGGGATCCTAAGCTTAGAATTCCACGTGGACAAGTTGTCG
>JADMIO011089301.1_pt1 | contig 83555 bp, 64 predicted proteins | sample 8958161 | NCBI WGS metagenome assembly JADMIO01 (sample SAMN16585339, study PRJNA669376) | soil metagenome | isolation source: Crop rotation soil | place: USA: Cullars Rotation, Alabama | collected 2011 | reverse complement strand
CGACAACTTGTCCACGTGGAATTCTAAGCTTAGGATCCCAATGTGCTGGAAAGTGCCACGGCCATTGCTGTATTGGGTACCGACAGAGATTTCAATTGCGATTCACGAAGCACGGCCCAATTGCTTTCTGAAGGCAAATAGTTAAAGTCCATAAATCCCGGCAGCTGTACGTAGAAAAAGGGAAGGTCTCCCTGCTTCCATTTATTTCTCCAATCTGATATTTGTGCAGGCTGAAGCTTTGCGTATTCTTCGGCTCTTGACGTGTTTGCTTCACCCTGGTACCAAAGAAAACCCTTGATCGTGTAATTAATAATGGGTGCTACCATGGCATTGTAGAGGGCTGTTGGCTGGTTCTGTGCAACAATTCCGTTGACAGCGGGTGAGCGCGGTGCAAAGACATCACCCACCTTATATTGCCAGGTCCCTTTCAAATCAATCGAATCGCCTTCTGTAAATAAAGAGTACGGTTTGTCCGGAACAAAGCCTCCCTTGCCTGCATTGTTAGTTACCCGTATTACAAAAATATTTCTACCCGTTTTCAACAGATCCGGCGGAACCCGATATCGTCGTTGCGGATACATGTATGCCGTGTGGCCAACCTCTTTACCATTAATGTATAGTGCATCTGCATCCACAATCCTTCCTAAAAAAATCCTGGCGGCTTTGCCCGTCATTGAGGACGGAATGTCAATTTCTCTTCTGTACCAAACAATTCCATTTAATTCTTTAATTCCCTGGTCTTCCCAATAACCCGGAACACTAATAGGTTTCCATCCTTTAGGTGAATATGAAGCATCATACCACTTCAACGCTCCCGTCATTCCCAAATCATTTTCCTGTTGCGGTTTATTCGCTGCTGTAGCACTTCTGTTCAAATTGGTCACATAAGACGTGTCTTTGTTTTTTTGAATGGTCGCTAATATTGTTGAAAAGTCTTTTAATCCTTCTTCGCTTGTCCATGCTTCAATAGGAGTGCCGCCCACGCTGGCATTGATGATGCCGACAGGAATATGGTATTTGACATAAATATATTTGGCAAAAAAATAAGCAACGGCTGAGAAAGGCCTCACATTGTCACCCATAGCTGCCTTCCAACCAACGGGTGTGGGGCTACCGGAAGGTAAATCATCAACCGGTCCCTGGAGATTCGTCGCCGTGGGGACCCAGAATTGTCTTATTTGCGGAAAGTTTGCTTCAGCTATATCCTTCGCATAGGTTACATCGTGAATGTTCATCTGATGCACCATGTTGGATTGACCACTGCAGAACCAAACATCTCCAACAAGAATCTCTCTCAGGATGATCTTGTTACTTGCAGAGATTTCCATTGTGTAAGGACCTCCTGCTTTCATTGACGACAACCACGCCAGCCATTTCCCGTCTGCGCCCGTTGTAGTCTTGTAGGTCTTTCCGTTGAATTTTATGTTGATCTTTTCATTTTTGGAAGCCCATCCCCAGATATTAATTTTGGTATCTCTCTGCAGGATCATGCTGTCCCGTACAATCATAGGCAATTTTACCTGCGACCAGCCCCGGGCAGTTAAAACAAACGAAACAATAATTATCGAAATGAATCTGTTCATGTTCAATTTCTCCATTGAAAAGCAAAATACTCACATTGTTCCTTCCCAATATTTTTCAAGGCATGCGGCGTATTGGACGACAGGAAATAGAGGTCACCTACTGACCCTTTATAATATTTACCGTCGATAAACATTTCAACGTTACCGCGCAGAATCAATATAATTTCTTCCTGCACATGTGTGTGCGGCGCATGACTGACAGAATCTGCATTCAGTGCAGTGGTATGCATTTCAAACTGGCCAATTTGTGATGTTGGCTTGTTAAAGAAGTCTCTTCGGTAACCTTTGCCCGTGTTTGTCGTCTTCAAATCGTTCCAGTCGAGAAAAAATGAACCCCCGTACTGATTTGCTTTTACTGTATCAATGGACAACTTCCCCTTGTATTTTAATATAAAAAAAGTGGCATCGCTGCTGCCGGCATTGTCTACTAAATGTTCATCACCCGGCATGACAAAGGCTATGCTGCCGGGTCCAAGAGTTTTGCTCTTACCTGCAATGGTGATCTTCACCAGCCCTTCTTTTACAATCATCAATTCCTCCTGGTCGTTGTGAATGTAGGACGGTTGACGAGTTTTACCTGCGTCGATTGTCGCAGCGTGAATTTCCAGGTAATTAAGCGCAAATGTTTTTCCTGCTAATATTCTCCTCATGATTCCTGTCTCTTCTTTTTGTGGTACCGGAGTCTTCCAATAATATGGTCCCGATAGCAGGGAATCCGCATTTTGTGCAATCAGCGTAAACGTGTGTATTAATGATGCTATCGTTAGTAATATTTTCATGCTAAAACCTTGGCTCTAATCCACAAACAGGTCGGAAGTCATTTGCCCTTATTAGTTAATGCTATTTCCAGCGCCTTTGTTGTGGTATAATATTTTGCCAGCATATTCGGCACTTCCCATGCGGGCATATCCTTATTTTTTAAATATTCAAGAAAATTTTTAGTGACCCGTGCAAAATGCTCTTCATGTCCTTCCACGAGGTTAGCAGGCAATTTAACACTCCAACCCGTAGCAGTCTTGTATAATGCTACGCCGGGGAATTTTGCACTTATTTTTTTGAATTCTTGCCCGATTGTTGACTCATATCTTCTTTCATTATTGATAGGCTCAATGTATAGAACTGGTTTATAGTTTTCTTCTTTTCCCTGGCGTATAACCAAGTTTGCCTTCGTACCTCTCATTATGGAATAATGCGTGTCTCCCGTTCCTTCGGGAGCTTTATAATTCCATATCACCGATGTCCTGGCATGGACACCCCTTATATTGTAATTTATCGCACCATTGCAAGAGATGCGTAGCAGGGTATCATCAGTGATGTTGTTGGTTAAATAAGATGGAAAACTGTCCAGGCCGGTGATCGCTTTGAATTCAGACAAGTTCATAGCGGTTGTCCATCTTTTGGCGCTATCGATCGTAATATCCTTTGTGTAGTCTACTGCCTGTCCAGGGAAACATTCCCATTGAACGAGGTCAACCAGGTGCGTCATAACGTCAACGATCCCTTCTCCCTGTTGCGATACATCGAGAAACCAGGCCGGCCTTCTCAATATATTACCCGAGACGTATTTATAAAAATGATGTAAGCTTTCCTTGGTGATTGCGGGATTGTCGGCTGTTCCTTTTTCCAGTTCACCAAATATTCCGGGGACCATCGAAAGCTCCCGCTGCAGCACAGTCGTGATCTCGAATCGTTCCGTCATTATATCATATAGCAGGAGATTGTTTTTTGCCGCTATTTCAAAGGCTTCTTTTAATTGCCCAAATCCCTTACTGTCGATTACCATTGGCTTGTCCGCAAAAACATGGTAACCATTTTTCAAAGAATTTAGAATATAGTCTGTTTTCTTTTGGTTGTTGCCCGATATCACAACCACATTGCCCATTTTTTCAGCGATCATTCTTTCAAAAAAATCATCGCCGCCATAGACTTCTTCTTTCCATCTTGTGGGCTTTTCAAGTCTTGAATTGTGCGAATTGATCCTGTCAAGATGCAATTTCAGGTCATTGCCTTCCGGCGCGTATACATAGACTGTGGAGTCAATATCCTCGTACATCGATTTTTGAACCAACGCCGCGTGAAAATGACCGGGATCCAGTGTAATGAGGTGAACTGGTTTTTTGTTAGGCATTTTACTTTGATTGCACGATGCTGAAATTAATACGATAAACACAGCAGTGATGAAATGAGTTGATCCCGGAGCAGGCATGATTCTTATTTTTTTCATCCGGATCTAATTGTATTTTTTTAATTGTAAAAGAATTTCCTTGGGCAACATGGCCACCATCTCAACTTTCGTGGCTGCAATTTTCGGGATGACATATTGAACTGAGGTTCCAATTACCTGTGTCGCTTCAATGTAAGAGAGCTGGTAGTCTTTTTGCAGCCAGTTTAATAAATTTTGGGTAGCCGATTTCAAGGCCCGGTCTAAATTCTTCTCTATCCCGAAAGCCATAACGTAATTTTTGTCTTCGATCCGGGGATGGGCAAGTTCGGCAGCACCATTTTTAATTACCCGGACTGTAAATTCAAAACTCATTGAAGTTTCGAGAGCATCGCCGTTCAGCTCACCATCGCCCTGTACAGCATGACCATCGCCCATCAGCAGGAGTGCACCCTCGTGATATACGGGAAGGTAAACGGTTGCTGTCTCAGTAATAAACTTGAAATCAAGATTGCCCCCAAACTGACCAAACCCGCCGGTTCCAATTTTACTTGTGCCTTCCGGAGCTGTTCCAACACAGCCTAAAAAAGGACGGAGCGGAATTTTCACATCCTTTATATGTTCGTGCTGATTTGCTGGCGTTGCAACATTATTTTCCAAATCAATATTCCACCTGGCAAGTTTGGCATATCTCCATTTCTTTTTAATTGTGTTACCCGGCAAACTTTTTGGCACTAATCCTTCAAGAGTAGTGGCATAATTTCTATTCAGTGAAATTTTTGTGATGGTTACAGCTATGGCATCGCCAGCGGCAACTCCTTCAATAAAGAAAGGGCCTGTTAGTGGATTACCTCTTTCTGATTTTTTCTCGCCGTTTTTGTCAAATCCACCGGCGTCAACACTTTCTGAATTGATTGTATCTCCCGGCTTGATGGTCAGTGACACCGGATTAGCTGAAGAAAATTCGCGGTAATAAACGGTCGGTTTAAAATCTATTCGGTTGAACCGTTTCTCTGCTGAGTTGCCAGGCGGTGTTTGACCGGAAGTCGCTTGCATGATTATTTGGCAAATGAATAAAAGCTGTATCGGTCTCATTCAACTAAATTAAGCGTATCAATTTACCGAACGAAATTGAGTTTCTTTCAATCAGTGGCCGACAATCTTCAATTGGTATAATTCGGCGAATAAGGGAATAAGGTTAGTTTTACTTTAGATAGCCCGTTACTAAGATAATAAAGTAGAGTTAAGCTTTAATTCGTCATAGCTGTATGTTTCTAATATTCTTTTACCTTGGTAAGGTATATTCAAAAAGATCAGCCAACGGCGAATCTTTTTATAAGCCTGCAGCTACAAGGTGATACCCTGAATCGCCACGGCTATGGTGCAAAGGTTTTCCTTTACCAGGATGGTAGAACCCAGTTCCAGGAACAAAATCCTGTACGCGGTTATTTCTCTTCGGTTGATCAACAGTTAATCTTTGGATTGGGAACGAAACCAATCATCGACTCACTGCTGATCGTTTGGCCGGATGATAAAAGGCAATTGCTTAGTAAGGTTAACGCCGATACATCAATGATTCTTTCGTGGGAGAATGCCGAAGTTGATGCATCGGCCCCGAATAATCAAGACTAACCTTATTACCTTAGTAACACGTCGCTAAAAGACAAGTCCAACCTTATTATCTTATTTAGCCAAATAAGAGCGATCAGCCCGGCAAATAAGCAACCAACTAAGAATCTATGCCTTCACCTCATATTCCCTACGTTGCGAACGGCTCAGCATTTTGTTTGCTTCGTCATCGTTTTTGAATTGCTCTTTTGCAGGATCCCAGTATATTTTTCGGTTAAGCTTCATCGCGATATGATGCAGCAAACATGCAGTGCAAGCGCGGTGGGCTTCTTCCACGGGAGCAATCGTTTCTTTATTGTCACGGATCGCTTCAAGCCTGTTGCCATGATGACTTTTGCTTACCGTAAAGTGAAATTCTTTTTCGCCAATGACAGAGGTCAGAATTTTTGGATCGCTGGCATCCAATTTTTTTGCCTGTTCCCCTTTGGCACCGGGATCGCTGCCGGTAACCTGGTAGTCACCCCGTGATACAAAGATCCAGCCCTCGGTTCCTTCAAATTTTATCCCGTTTTGAAATTCATTGCTGACAATCATCTTCACTCCATCCGTATACAGTGCTTCCGTTTTAAATATTCCATGCACATCCCATAACCCACCCGTTGCAAATTCTGCTTTGTCACACCAGATCTCAACCGGGCCACTCCGTTCCATTCCCATTCCCCAATGTGCCGAATCAATATGATGTGCACCCCAACCCGTGATCATACCAGCACCGAACTGTTCACATCGCAACCAGCCCGGTCGCTCATATCCATTTTGGGGATGTACCCGGTCTTCTGTGTAATAAACCAATGGCGTGGAAGCAAGCCACATATCATAATTCAGATTCTTTGGAACAGGTTGTTCAGTGGCGTTGCCCCCCGGCGGGTCACCGGGCAACCCGACATAAACCGTCTTTAACCTACCAATTCGTCCATTGCGCACCAATTCGGCGGCATATCGAAATTGTTCTGTCGAACGTTGCTGGCTTCCTATTTGAAACTTTACACCGCTTTTGGTCACTACATCGCTGATTATTCTTCCTTCAGCAATGGTAAGCGATGCCGGCTTTTGCATATAAATATGTCTTTTGGCGCGGGCAGCTGCAGCCCCAATCATTGCATGTGTATGGTCCGGTGTACTGATCAGCACAGCATCAACATCTTTATTGAGTAACAATTCGCGGTAATCTGTATATGCTTTCACGCCGTCAAATGGCTTGCCATCACGGGTTGTGTAATATTCATTCACGAGTTTCCTTCCATCTTCTGCACGCGCAGAATCGAGATCACAGACGGCAACAATTTGTGCAAAGTCTTTTCGCCATACACCTGGCATATCATGGACGCGTGAAATGCGGCCCGTCCCAATTGCACCCACATTTATCCGGTTGCTGGGTGCATATTTTCCAAATACTGAGGATGGCACAATAGAAGGAATCGCCATCAGTGCCGATGCTTTTACTGTGTTACTTAGAAACTCACGACGCGATTGTATTCTCTTTCCCATCGGTTCAAATTTTTGTCATGAACATTATTTTACTTCTTTGACAAAGGTCTTCCATGCATTCTCTGCTTTGGCTGCATCAAACTTTCCATTAAATACGACCAGCCGGTATTTCAGCGTGTATGTTTTCCCCGGCTCCAATGACAGTCTTTGTCTTTTGTCGGGGCGAAATTGGCAAATAGATCACCTCGTCCTTCATTTGATTTCTTATCCCAAATCCTCAGCGGTTCGGGATGGTTGTAAGGTATTTCTTACAAGATGTTAATGCTTCCTGTCACCACATTGCTTGTCGTTTTTCTTATCACGCGCGGTTGTCCTCCGCCAATACTGATCATTGTTTTTCCTTTTGGCTGATACGTTTTTCCATCCTCAGCAACCATTGACAATTGATCCGGTGTCAGCGTAAAGGTGACGATCCTGGATTCGCCGGATATCAAATTAATTCGTTGAAATCCCTTTAGGGCCTTAAGAGGAGCTCTACCCTTAGTTCCCTGGTGGCTGACATATAATTGCACCACTTCATCTCCGGCTAATTTACCGGAATTCGTTACTGCGACACTTACTGTTATATTCTTTCCGGCGCGTGCTGCAGGGGGTACTTGCAGCGCATGATATTTAAACGATGAATAACTTAATCCATATCCAAAAGGATACAGTGCTTCACCTTTGAAATAACGGTACGTTCGACTCGACATGTTGTAATCGTTGAAATCGGGAAGGTCGGCGTCGCTTTTATAAAATGTTATGGGCAAGCGCCCCGCGGGATTGTAATCGCCAAACAATACATCGGCAACTGCGGTGCCGGCACTTTGCCCGCCATACCAGGCATTAATAATAGCAGGAATGTTTTCATCTTCCCAGGGAATAGCTATAGCGCTACCTGTCATCATTACAAATACAACCGGACGTCCGGTTGCATGTAATGTTTTCATGAAATCTGTCTGGATCTGAGGAAGCAGGATAGAAGTTCTGTCGCCTCCATTAAATCCCGGATAATCCACTCTCATTTCTTCTCCTTCCAGTTGAGGGCTGATACCGCCGGCATAAATAATGGCATCGGCATCTTTGATCCGCGCAATGAGGGTATTTAATTCAAATCGTTCAAAATTGCCTGCCCTCAATCTTACATTGCCTTTGCCTTCACCCTGCCAGTATTCTACAACAATTTTATATTGTTTTCCTTTTTGTATCGGTTGACGATGCGTTCGGGCGCCCCACCGGTTACGCACCCAGGCGTTGAGCACTTCTTTATCATCAATGAAAACTTTATACCCATCATCTGCTTCTATTTCGAAACTGATCTCGCCATCCTTGTCGGCGTTGTAGAAAGTCGTATACCGTGCAGAAAAATTGTTGGCCCTGATATCTGCTATAACTGCTTCGCCTTCCTGCCAAAATTTTTCGAGGCTGTTTTCTGTAGTTACCACCGGCTCGCCCTGCAGGTTAACATTGTTAAAATATTCCGCTTTAAAACCTTTTTTACCATCGATTGCATATTGATTGTTTACGTCTTCATAAACAAGCAACGTGTCATTTGTAAAATTCAATGCTTTTTCATATACCACTTCTGCGCTATTTCCGAGTTTTTGTTTGATACCGTCCAATACGGTTATGATTTCGGTCGGTATCCCGTTATAATTTCCCAGGACGGCGATCCGGTTATCTGCATTTGGACCGATCACGGCAATCTTTTTAATCTTTTTTGAAAGAGGCAACGTGTTATTTACGTTTTTCAATAGCACAATGCTTTCCCGCGCCATTTTCAGTGCATGTGCTTTGTGCGGCGCACTTTCCAATACACTTTGCGGGGTTTGGGCATATTTGACGACACTTATGGGGTCAAAGAGGCCAAGTTTGTAGCGAATAGTAAAAAGACGTTTGATACTGACATCTATTTGACTTTCTTTTATCAATCCTTTTTTAACAGCATCCGTGAGGGCAAGGAATGACGCTGTGCCGCAATCCACATCGGTTCCATGGATGACCGCATCCGCACTGGCCGATGCAGCATCAGGATGTGTTTTATGATTCTTATAAAAGTCATCGATCGCCCAGCAATCGGACGTGACGTAGCCTTTAAACTTCCATTGATTGCGCAAGATGTCCACCATTAACTGGTCGCTGCCACAACAAGGTTGTTTCTTCCATGCATTGTAAGCACACATCACTCCAGCAACATTTGCTTTTGTGACCAGCTCTTTGAAAGCAGGAAGATAGGTGTCCCATAAATCGTAATCACTCACTTCGGCATTGAATACGTGTCTTGACGGTTCAGGACCACTATGTACCGCATAGTGTTTCGCGCATGCAGCCGCTTTCAGATATTTTGGATCATTTCCCTGCAAGCCGCGAACAAAAGAGGCACCCATGTTCGCAGTAAGAAATGGATCTTCTCCATATGTTTCCTGTCCGCGTCCCCAGCGGGGGTCACGAAAAATATTGATGTTTGGCGTCCAGTAAGTCAGTCCCAAATAACGTTCGCCCGCACGTCCCTGGCTTACAGCTTTGTTGTATACCGCTCTTCCTTCCGTTGAAGCGTAATCGGCCATCAGAAACAATGACGGGGTATCCCAGGTTGCAGCCATGCCAATCGCTTGCGGGAATACGGTGACGCGGTACGGCGTTCTTGCAACTCCATGCAGTACTTCATTCCACCAGTCGTATGCCGGTATGCCTAATCTTTCAATCGCGGGTGCATGATTCATCATTTGAGCGACCTTTTCCTCCAGCGTCAAACGGCTGACCAAGTCATTTACACGCTGTTCAACGCTGTGTTGATGATCCCACATTGGAAATGACGTGTACTCCTGGGCGATAACACCAAGGAAACAAACCGAAAAACCAATCGAAAGAATTATTTTCATTCGCATCTGGCCAGCTTACTTCTGAGCAGTGATTGTTTGAATGGTACCATCATCATTATACTTCAACTCAGTCATCTTTACATTTCTCAGATGGGTTTTGCCACTCAATTGTACATCGTGATAAAATAAATACCACTTACCATTGGATTCAATGATCGAATGATGATTGGTCCATCCTTCGACGGGGTTTAAGATGACGCCCTGGTAGGTAAATGGACCGTAGGGATTATCACCTGTGGCATAACAAAGGAAGTGCGTATCGCCTGTTGAATAAGAGAAATAATATTTTCCCTTGTATTTGTGCATCCATGATGCTTCAAAGAATCTTTGATCATTATTTTTTTCTAAAAAGGGCTTCCCGTCCTTATCAACAACTTTTACTTCTTTGACGGGTTCTGCAAAACTCTTCATATCAGGGTTTAGTTTTGCCATCCTTGGAAGTATGGCGGCTTCTTCCGCTTTGCGGTTACCGGCTGCGGAATCATATTTGTTGTTGTTCCATCTTTGTAACTGGCCACCCCATATTCCTCCGAAATACATATAGAACGTACCATTGTCGTCTTTGAATACACAGGGATCGATACTATAACTTCCTTTGATGGGTTCTTTTTCTGCAACAAATGGCCCTTCCGGCTTTGAGCTGGTGGCTACGCCAATGCGAAAAACATCCTGTTTGTCTTTCACCGGGAAATACAGGTAATAGTTATTATTGGCAAAGGCTGCATCGGGAGCCCATAACTGGCGACCTGCCCAGGGAATATTTTTTATATCCAGTGCTACACCATGATCTGTAACCGGGCTATCCGCAGCCGCCATGGAAAGCACGTGATAGTCTCTCATATCAAAATGGCCGCCCAGGTTGTCTTCCTTTGTACCGGTAGCTGTATCATGTGACGGATAAATATAAATGCGGCCGTTAAATACATGTGCCGACGGATCGGCAGTATAAATGTGAGAGACTAGCGGTTGGGAGACGAATTCTTTCTTTTGTTCTGTTTTTTGTTCCTGCTCTGCGTTCTCTTTACCTTTTTCCGATTGATTGCTGTTGTTGCAGGACAAGACGATCAAAGCGAAAAGGCTAATCAATAATGATAAAAATTTCATGTTATTGAGTTTATTATGTTGAACTTGTATTGTGATAAGATAATTTCACGATTGTCAACGGAGATTTGATTAAAAACCTACGGAATTGCCGCCATCCACTGGCAAAACAACACCTGTAATATATTTGGCGGAATCACTTGCCAGGAATAAAGCCGCGTCGGCAATATCACCCGGCTTGCCCATAAAACCCATCGGTGTTCGTGCAAATACTCTTGCCTTTCGATCGGGATCACTGTTCAAAGCCACGTCTGTCATGGGGGTAGTAATAAAACCTGGCGCAATGGCATTGATACGTATTCCTTTCGGCGATAATTCCACTGCCATCGCCCGCGTCATACCGTCAATAGCTGTTTTGCTTGCGCTATAGGCAATCACCTTGGGCAAACCATATTGCGCCGCCATTGAGCTGATATTAATGATGCATCCGCTTTTGTTCGCTAGCATACATTTCACAACTTCTCTTGATATGGTAAATACTGAACAAAGGTTAGTCGTGATCACTCTTTGAAATTCCTCATCCGTAACCTCCGTTAATTCTTTTTTCATGTTGATGCCGGCATTATTCACCAATATATCAATCTGGCCAAATTGATCGATCACTTTAGATATGAGCGATGGAATAGCCGAAAGGTCGCTGACATCGCATCGCATTGGGTAACATAGGTCGCCTAATGCCGCTTTGGCCTTATTCAGTTTTGCCTCATCTCTGCCGACTATAACAGTGTGGATTCCGTTTTCAACAAATTTTTCCGCAATGGCGAGTCCTATGCCCGAACCGCCTCCGGTTACAATAGCCACTCTCATGTTTTGGGTGCTCATAATTTTTTCTTTATACCTGGCACCTGGCGAAACAGCAGGTCTTAATTTCCGGGTGCATACGGAAATTGTAAGCTTTTATAAAAGTCCAGTTTTTTGTCAGGCTGTTCATACCCTGCCGGGATAGCCATACCACTGAATGTTTGAAAATACAACAAGCAGGAATTTCGCCACCACTTCGCTTCTTCCGCCTGTATTGCCAGCAACATTTTTACGTGTGCAAATCGTTCATTGTCCAACAGTTTTTCCAGCTGATTCCATGCAGCCTGAAATGATCTTATATCGTCGACGCCCTTATAATATTTATAGCAAAGCTCATCCCACAGCGTCCTTCCGGATTTCATTTTTCGTTTCCAGCTTACATGATGAAACCAAAGTAAGTAATTTTCATCACAGCTGTTTACGTCTTCGAATTGTTTGCGCACTTCGGGAGCATATTGTGCCAACGCATTCGTGCCATTTTCCGTTCTGTCAAACCCTATCCCAAAAGAATCGGCCCTGTGGAAGTAAACAGGATTCCAATCGGGACGAGGGAGCGTATTTCCCCACGGAGCGGGTCCATAATGGTGCCCGTTACCCATGATATGATGAAGCCCTAATGGCGTCATATAGTTTACCATCACTTCATGAGATGACAGCATTATTTTTCTTACAGTCGAGATAACTGCAGGATTACTGTTAAATGTTTGACGTATCCATTCGTCAGCAATTTGTTCACTGCTCAAATCATAATTCCATGCCAGGCGGCCAAACGCATACCAGTTTGCTTGCCCAAATAAATGTCCAGTCCAGTTACGCTCGTTACCGATATTGGACACGCCGGCAATTCCATTCAACGAATAATGATACAGGGTACCGTCAACAATCTTAGCTACCAAAGATCCTTTCCCTTTTGCATAAGTGTCGGCATTCAACACCTCTTTAAACATGGGTGCTTCGTAGACGAGGTGGGTGCCCTGACCCAGGTATTCCTGTGTCAACTGGAATTCCATCATCAGGGGTGTATGATCCATCGCTCCAAAAAGAGGAGAAAAAGGTTCTCTTGGCTGAAAATCGAGTGGTCCATTTTTTACCTGGACCATCACATTCTCCCTGAATTTTCCATCCAAAGGTTTGAACTCGTCGTATGCCTGCTTGATCCTGTCTTCAGATTTTTCACCATACACAAATGCTCTCCACATCACAATTCCATTATGCGGTGCGACCGCATCTGCAAGCATATTGGCGCCGTCAGCATGAGTACGTTTGTAATTCTGTGGCCCGGGTTGTCCTTCCGAGTTTGCTTTTACCAGGAAACCACCAAAGTCGGGAATGAATTCATAGATTTCGTTAACCTTGTTTTTCCACCATTGTCTCACCGTATCATTCAAAGGATCGGCTGTTTTTAGTTTGTCGAGCTCGATCGGTGCGCTGAATCGCGCAGTCAGAAATACTTTTATGCCATATGGGCGAAAAATATTTGCCAGGGCCGCTACTTTTTCAAGATAAGGCCTTGTTAATACAATTGCATTGGCATTTACATTGGTCAGCGAAACTCCATTGATTCCCAGGGACGCATTTGCCCTCGCATAATCAATGTAGCGCTGATCTATATAACCCGGCAGAGTGTGCCAGTTCCAAATTGAAATTCCTGCATACCCGCGTTCTACATATCGGTTCAGGTTGTCCCAATGATTCAAAACGCGGTACCGGATTTTCGGAGCGGTTGGGACGGAAAGTTGTTCAATATTTTGATGTGTTTGCAACAAGCGCAGGAAATGAAATACTCCATATAATACTCCAACATCAGAGTTGGCTCCAATGACAAAAACATTGATTTTTCGCCGGATAATAAATCCTTCATTCCCGATTGAACCTAGTTCATTTGGCGAAAAAAAGGATTTAACAAACGAAGAAGTTGCGGGTGTTCCTGCTACAATACCTTTATTGACGGCAGCCTGTCTATTTGAAATTTTCTTCCCGAGGAGTCCTTCTAGTCCCCTGATCAACTCTTCTTCAGCAATATGGATCGTTTGAGATGAACCGTTCACCTGAATAGATGGTATCAGGGTCCTGTATAGCTGAAGCAGGGTGCCATCTTCAATTTTGTCGTAGCGCAGCCAAAGCCGGTAGCCGTCTTCCGCGAATATTGCGGACGACAGCATCATAAACAGAAACAGGACCAAATTCTTTTTCATATTGAAAAACCAGTTCTCAAATATGGTTCTTTTTTAGAGACGATTTTCTGATGATCAACTCAGAACGCACCACTATGGTTGGTATTTGCCGGATATCAATCAGGCCATTGAGGTGATTGATCAAATTACGGGCAGCAATTTCACCCATATCCATGCCAGGGTAGTGGATAGTTGTCAGTTGCGGCTCTACTATTTTACTAATAGCATCATTATTAAAACCAACGACGGCGATGTCGCCCGGTATCTTTATCCCATTGTCTTTGAGTGTTTGCATGCAGACTGCCGCAGAAAAGTCGTTGGTAATAAACGCGCCGTCCGGCAGCGGGTCCTTTTTTAATATCTCCATCGCTGCTTCAATCCCGCATTGTTCGCTGAGGTCTTTTATCAGCACCAGTTCGTTGTCAAACACAATATCATTGTCATGCAATGCTTCCATATAACCCCTGTGTCGCTCAGCATACACATTACGTTTCAGGTTTGCGGTTACCAAAACTATTCGTTTGCATCCCTGTTCAATGAGATGCTTCGTGGCCTGGTAGCCGCATTGATAATTATTTATTATTACTTTGGTAGTTTCACTCTGTTCTTCTACCCGGTCAAAAAAAATTACAGGAATGCCTTTTTCTTCAAGAGGTTTATAATGATCAAGTGCGTTCGTATCAAATGCAAGTGATGCGATAACACCATCCACCCGTTTATGAAAAAGGTTCATGGCATTTGCAGCTTCTCTTTGATAACTTTCGGAAGAGTGGGCAATAATCAGGTCATAGCCGGCTTCGGTGGTAATCTTTTCAATACCCGCGAGGACCGATGTAATAAAATTGCTGTTTAGCTCATGCAGGATCACCCCGATAGTATTTGTTTTTTGTTTGCGAAGATTGCTGGCAAACGTGTTTTGCCGGTATCCAAGTTCCCGCGCTGCCTCTTTGATCTTCTTTCGTGTGTTTTTATTAATAGCGGGACTATCTCTCAGCGCACGACTGACGGTCGCTGAAGAGAGCGCAAGCTTCTGGGCAATATCGTAAATAGTGGTCTCTTTTCTTGGCTTCATCTTGCAATCGGTTGCATAAAAATCGATAAAAAATAACCAATTGCAAACTTTTATTTTTTCAGGGAAGATGCACGCACAATGATATCGGATCTAAGAATGATCATGTTAGTGGTCTTTACATTGGCGACTCCATTTAGATGGTTGATCAATATGTTTACAGCCGTTTCTCCAATATCGTAGCCAGAATAATTTACCGTGGTAAGATTAGGCTCAATGATCTTGCTGATTGGGTCATTGTTGAAGCCGGCAAAGGCAATGTCTCCAGGGATCCGGACACCTGCTTCCTTTAATTTCATCATGCAATAAACGGCCGCTGTGTCGTTGGCAGAAAAGACCGCATCCGGCTTGCCTGACATCTTCAATATATGTTCGGCAGCTTTGGTCCCGGCCTCCTCACTAAGCTTGCTGATGTAGAGCATTTTCTTTTCGTCAAAAGGCAGATTGTAATCTTTCAGCGCCTGTTTATAACCCTTCAGCCGGTCGGTGTACACGTTTCTTAACAAGTTGCCCCCGAGATGCATGATTTTCCTGCAACCCTGATCCAGCAAGTGTTTCGTGAGCTCGTAGGCGGCTTTATAATTGTCTATGACGACGCAGGTACTATCGTTATGAGGGTAAATACGGTCGAAAAAAATGACCGGGATACCCTTCTTAAAAAAGGGCTCGAAGTGGTTGATGTTTTCTGTATCGTAGGCCAGGGAGGCGAGCAATCCATCCACCCTTTTGTTGAACATTGTATGGGCATTGGCAATCTCTTTTTCGGCGCTTTCCAGTGATTGGCTTATGATGAGGTTGTAATTTTCTTTGTTCGCCGCATTTTCCATTCCCGCCAAAGCCGAAGACATAAAATAACTGTTCAGGCGGGGAACTATGACTCCTATCGTATTGGTTTTTCTGCTTCGCAGGCTGCTTGCAAACGTGTTGGACCGGTATCCAAGATGCCTGGCTGCCTCAGCAATTTTTTTCCGTGTATTCTTATTAATGGCAGGATGATCTTTTAATCCGCGGCTTACTGTAGTAGCCGAAATGTTGAGGTATTTCGCAATATCGTAAATCGTTATCTCCTTGTCATCCGGCATTATAAAACATTATTCTACAAATAAAGGAAGCATTATTCGAAAAAAAAATTGCAATCGGTTGCAATTTTTAGAAAAATAGGTTTACATTCGATTTGACAATTACAATTCATGCTTGCCCCCATGACCAAAGTGTTATCCGTTGGTTTCTCCAAATCCTTTCCTGGTAAGGCTTTCATCAATGCAGGGCAATCATTTTTTGTTGATGCCAGTGCTGATTTTTCTCATTTTTCCGGGTCAATCATTCAATTTTTTCCGGGCAATGTCGTCGCCGCTCGGGCTTCTGAGTGTTTTCCCTGAGTGATGTCGGAAAAATGGGTCGTTTTTAGGCGCCTTACTTATGAAACTAATAGAAAGGAACCACCGAAATAGGGTGGTTGAACCCAAAACTCAAAACTTAAATCTGCTGTTATGAAAGTTTCAAAGGAAAACTTGCAAACCACCTGCCCACAGAGAATTGGATCTTTCAGAAAATTATCGTTTTCCACATTGTTCGTGCTTGGATTGTTGTTAAGCGTGTCGGCATTGAATGCGCAAAACAACATTAGTGTGAAGGGAAAAATAACCGATGAAAACAATCAACCTGTGCAGCGTGCTTCGGTTACCGTCAAAGGCTCGCCTGGTGGGGTAACTGCTGATGATAACGGAGAATTTACCATCAGTGCTCCGGCCAATGGTGTATTGGTTATTTCTGCAGTAAACTTTGGCACACACGAGGTGGATGTCAAAAACAACACGGAACTGAACATTAAACTCAATGCGCTTCAAAAGACAGAAACGGAAGTCATCGTTGTTGGTTATGGTACGCAGCGAAAAAGAGATATAACAGGAGCCATTACTAAAGTAAATGCTGACGTTCTGCTGCAAACTGCTTCACCCAATTTAATAGATCAATTGAAAGGTCATGCGGCAGGAGTAAGTGTCACCTCCACCAGTTCTGTCCCCGGAGGAGGTTCGCAAATAAGAATAAGAGGTAATCGAACCATGGTGGCCAACACTGCTCCCAACAATGTTACCGGGAGCACATTTACTACCGAAGCGGCCACAGCTGACCAGGCAGATGCTCCATTGCTGGTAGTGGATGGGATACCTTATTCCGGAAACTTAAATGACGTCAGCCCGAATGATATCGCCAGTATGGAGATTTTGAAAGATGCATCGGCAACTGCCATCTATGGTTCAAGAGGCGCGGGCGGAGTTATTCTCATTACAACAAAAAGGGGAAGAAGCGGAAAAGTTTCGTTCAGTTACGATGGCTATTATGGTTTTTCCAGTGTCATGGAAAATTTGCGCGTCTTTACCGGTCCTGAGTATGCTCAACTCAAATTGGATGCTGCCGAAGGCAATAGCACTGCTGCAGGTACTACCGGTTATGCATTGACTCCCGCTGAGCAGGCAGCTTTGGATGCCGGTGTTTCCACAGACTGGCAAGACCTGATTTATCAGAATGGGGCAATAACCAACCACAGCATTAGTATCAACGGCGGCAATGACAGGAGCAGGTATGCGATGAGCCTTGGTTATTTTGGGCAGGAAGGCATAATCCCCAACCAGGACTTCAAACGATTCAGTATCCGCAGCACAATGGATCATCAGCTCAGCAAAAGAATTTCAATAGGGTTGACGACTATTAACTCTCTGTTTTACCAAAATACTCCCGGCGGTAGTGGTGTTACCAACGGACTCATGAGGTTGACTCCTTTGGCATCGCCGTACAATACAGATGGCAGTGTTAACCTGTTTCCGATGACGGGCCAAACAGATGGACAATTAATAAGTCCGCTTACCCTGGAAACAAAAAGAGAAGCTATACTTGCACGTAACCGGAGATTGAGAACATTCAATAGTTTTTATGGTGAAGTAGAAATCATTCAAGGATTAAAATACAGGGCAAACATCGGACTGGATTATTACCAGGATAAAGGTGATAACTATTCAGGCCCGGGAACATTTGTAAATAATTCACTTAACCAGTCGCAATCTACGGGTAGCATTAGAAATACAGAGTACTATCAATGGGTCATCGAGAATTTATTGCTTTATGAAAAAACTTTTGCCGAAAAACACAGGCTTGGTGTAACGGCGCTTTACAGTGTCCAGGAATCTTCATCCACGAGTTCATATACTGCTGCTATCGGAATCCCTTTTGATTATATGCAAAACACCGACTTCTACCAGGCCGCGAGCGTCAACGCGGGAAGCCCGGGCTTTAATTACTATTGGAAAAGAGGTTTGATTTCTTATATGGGTCGTGCAACTTATAGCTACGATGGAAGATATAGTGTTACTGCTACAGTGAGAAGAGATGGTTCTTCCGTTTTATCTACCGGAAATCAATACTACACGTATCCAGCATTTGCAGCGGCATGGAACATCATGAATGAAAAATTCATGTCTGGTAAAACATTTATAAATAATCTCAAGTTGCGTGCGGGATGGGGCATAACAGCCAGCCAGGGGATCAATCCATATTCTACTCTGGGAGGATTGGGCACTTCAGCTTACAATTTCGGACAGGGCGCTGCAGGACAACAGGGAGGATACACTGTCAGCAGTCTGCCGAATAACTCGCTTAAGTGGCAGAGCACAGAACAATTTAATATCGGTTTGGATTTCGGAATATTAAAGAACCGCATTACCGGCAGCCTCGAAGTTTATAGTCAAAAGACAGAAGATATACTTCTGCCGGTTAGCCTTCCGCCAAGCAATGGTGCAGATCGTACGTTTCTCAATTTGGGAAAAACCAAAGCCCATGGCGTCGAGTTAACTATAAATACAGTTAACGTTAAAACTGCCAACGGGTTAGTGTGGACCACTGATTTCAACTACTTCTTCAACAAGGAAGAGATCGTAGAACTTGCGAATCCTACGCAGTTAAACGATGTGGGTAATGGATGGTTTGTTGGAGAACCCATCACCGTTATTTATGATTATCAAAAACTGGGAATTTGGCAAACAGGAGATCCTGGTTTGACAACCCAGGTATCACCCGTTCAAAAGCCGGGCGATATAAAGGTACTTGACTGGAACACGGCAGGTGCAAGACCCGGTGATCAGAGCTATGGAGTGCCCGACAATAAAATTACCCCGGACGACAGAATGATCATTGGAAATTTCCAACCAAAGTTTGAAGGTGGGATGAACAATACGGTAACGTATAAAGGATTTGATTTTTCAATTTTTATTTATGCAAAGACCGGTATGAAGGTTGTCGTGCCTTACGTGGCAAGTGAATCGGGTGGGGCAAATTTTACCGGGTACAATTGGTTTTTGCAAAGCCGCAATAATCAATTGAAAGTTGATTACTGGACGCCTAATAATCCTACTAACAAATTTCCTCAGCCGGATGCTGCACTAGGCGGACCACAATATGGCTCAACGCTTTCTTACGTGGATGGCTCCTTCATTAAATGCAGAAACATCAACCTTGGATATAACTTACCTGTTTCCGTATTGGGAAAATCGGGAATAACGAATCTCCGGGTTTATTTCTCTGCTGTAAATCCATTCGTCATCTGGGCACCTTTTGTTGATGAAGGCTACGGACCTGACCCGGAAGGAAACGGTTTTGGGGGAGGCATCAGGGCACAGGGTACCGAGCAGTCCGGAACGGTTGGGCGGCAAATAACCGTGAACGCCAATAACCCGGCTACAAGGCAGTTCATCTTTGGCATTAACCTCAAATTCTAATCATATAATTTTTACTATATGAAACGCTTTAAAAATATTCAACTGACATATGCAGGTTTGCTTGCCGTAATGATTTTAGTGAGCAGCTGTGAAAAAGTATTGGAAGAAAATCCGCGTTCAAATGTTACGCCTGCGGCCTTTGCTACGCCGCAAGGTTTACTCGGTGGTATTGCCGGCGTCTATAACCAACTTCGATCAGGATGGGGAACCGAAGGATTCACAATAATGCTGATGGCGGGAACGGATGAGCACCTCGCAGGGGGAAGCGCCGGTAACCCGCGTTTATTTACCTACAATGGACTTACGGGAAGCGATTTTACCGGTGGGTTTAATTTTTATTCAAGTATTAATGCAATAAATGGAATCCTCGAGCTTGGCCCGACCACAGCGGGACTGGACGCAGCAACATTGAAAGCATACCTTGGGCAGGCGCAGTTCCTGAGAGCTTATATTTATTTCTTTCTTGTGCAGACTTATGGCAATATTCCTTTAAATACTACATTCATCACCACGCCATCCGCAGCAGCTTCGCCTGCAAACCCCGGCGAAGTTTATGATGTAATTGTGCAGGATTTAACAGACGCCATTAATAATTTACCCAATACTCCAACTGCACCGTTTTTGGGCAAAGCAGCTACTGCAGGTGCTGCCAAATGGCTTCTGGCCAAAGTTTATCTCACAAGAGGTTGGCTAACTGATTCGCAGGCGGATTTTCAATTAGCCTACAATACCGCTAAAGATTTAATCGATAACCGGGCGAATTATGGTTTAGACCTATGGCAGAATTATGCTGATGCACTTAAACCCGAAAACGATTACGGGAAAGAAACCATTTTTGTAACCGACCATACCAATGATCCCAAATATGGTTACTACAATCCGGGTGGTGCCCAATCAGGAGGAGCGTCTTTAAATGTTACGCCGTGGATGGGATTGTTTAATGCACCGAGTGTGCTTGGCATAAATACCACTGTAAATACTTCCGGCGTACTTGCAAGTTCCGGTCCAACAATGATCGTTAGGGACGTCCAGTTTGGCAGACCCTATACACGTATACGCCCGAATATGCCGGTGTTAACCGCAGGACCTAATGCCGGCAAGAGCTATCTCTTAGATGAGGCTTTTGTAAATAGAGGAGCTGATTCAAGGTATGATAAGACGTTCCAAACTGTCTGGCTTGCCAATTCAGGACCAAGCGGCGGCGGCGGACAGGCTGTCACTGGTGTTTACTCTGGTCCAAGCGCTACAGGCTCACGTGGTCAATTGACAGCAGGCAAGGATACAGCCATATGGTTTTCGGATTATGAAGTGCCGGGTGCTCCGCAAAATTTCGATGCAACTCCTTTTAAGGGAATAATCGTAACACCTAAACTGCAAAACAATACCATTTTTCCATACATGAAAAAGCTGGCAGACCCCCGAAGGGTGCACCAAAATGATCCATCTTATAGACCCGTTATTCATGCCCGCTTTTCGGATGTATACATGATTGCAGCAGAAGCCGCATTCAAATTAAATCAATTGCAGAATGCTGCCGATATGCTCAACGTTATACGAAAAAGAGCTGCTTTTCGCACTAATACTCCATATGCACCAGGAGGCGCATTTGGTTTGTCAGGAGCTCCTCCGGCTACAATGGTCGGGGATCCTTATCCTGCTGGAATGAGCCAGGCTGATGCTGAAGCTGCAATGGAAATTACAGCGTCCGATGTTACACTTGATTTTATCCTCGATGAACGTACACGGGAATTCTATGGTGAGTCAATGCGCTGGCTGGATTTGGTGCGTACAAAATCACTGGTGAACCGGGTGATGGCATGGAATCCGACGGAAGCAGGCACGAATGTCAAACCTGAATATATGCTTCGTGCAATCCCACAAGATCAAATTGACAGAGTGACTGAAGGTCCCCGTTATCCTCAAAATCCGGGTTATTGATAAAATGAGGTAAAAGGTTATGAATAAAAATATCCGACATAATTCGACCAAAATCCTGTATTAACCAGCTTCGTTTGATTTATATATAGGCAATCCCGGGACGGGTATCTACCTGTCCCTTTTTTTCAAATTTTGTCATACCTTTTCCGCAAAACCAACAAATTCGAATGCTTCTTTTAGGAATTGATTTGGGTACCTCTTCTGTGAAAGTTTCGGTTGTAAATTCCCAAACGCAACAATGCATTGCCTCGGCAAGTCATCCTGAGACCGAGGCAGATATTATTGCGCTGCATCCCGGCTGGGCAGAACAAAGCCCGGATCTGTGGTGGGAGTATGTTAAGCAGGCAATTCTTAAATGCAACGCCAGTGAGAAATATAACCCAAATGATATTTCTGCAATCGGGATTGCTTATCAAATGCACGGGTTGGTATTGGTGGACCGGCAGCGAAATGTACTGCGCAACTCTATTATCTGGTGTGACAGCCGGGCGGTTGAGATCGGGAATAAGGCCTTTCATAACATTGGTGAAGAAAACTGTCTTTCACACCTGCTCAATTCACCTGGAAATTTTACGGCCAGCAAGCTTGCCTGGGTAAAGGAAAACGAGCCTGCAGTTTATGACAGGATCGACAAAGTCATGCTTCCGGGAGATTTTATTGCCATGAAGATGACCGGTGAATGCACCACAACTATGTCGGCATTATCGGAAGGAGTTTTTTGGGATTTTAAAAATGGCGGATTGTCATCTGATGTACTCAGCTACTTTGGTTTTGTCTCCAATTTATTTCCCGCGATTCAACCTTTGTTCTCGCCGCATGGATATCTGACAGGTTCCGTTGCCTCAAGACTATCATTGAAGCCGGGAATTCCGGTTTCCTATAAAGCAGGTGATCAGCCAAACAATGCTTTATCATTAAACGTTTTGAAGCCCGGAGAAGTAGCTGCCACAGCGGGTACTTCGGGTGTGATATATGGGATTTGTGATGAGTTGAATTATGATGTTCAATCCAGGATCAACAGTTTTGCACATGTCAATCATAAAACCCCTTCTATTGGAGGAGGTTTGGGGGAGGCCAGGATCGGGGTATTATTGTGCATTAACGGAACCGGTATCTTCAATCGCTGGATCAGAAATGTTTCCGGCGCCAATCATTCTTATGCCGCGTTAAATGAAGAAGCATCAAAAATTCCAATTGGCTCGGAAGGAATAATTGCTTTACCTTTTGGCAACGGAGCGGAACGCATGCTAAACAACGAAATCGTCGGCGGACACTTTCATGGTCTTGATTTTAATATCCACACAACAGCCCATCTCGTACGGGCGGTACAGGAAGGGATTGCCTTTTCCTTCAGGTATGGATTGGATATTATGAGAGAAAACGGAATCAATCCTTCTGTGGTTCGTGCGGGCAAGGCCAATCTTTTTCTTAGCGACGTATTTACGCGGTCATTTGCTAACGTAAATAATACATCAGTTGAATTTTATGAGGGTGATGGAAGTTTTGGCGCAGCAATTGGAGCAGGTATTGGGGCAGGAAATTATGAAAGCGCCGAAACAGCTTTGCAAAACAGGAAACCGGTTGGTATCGTTGAACCCAATGAAACCAGGCTATATGATGACCTGTATGTTCAATGGAAGGAGAAGCTCAATGACCAATTGAGACATGCCGAACAGCCGAAAGCATTATCCCTGGCAATATAAACATTCATTAATCAAAATATGTAACGACAATGTCAACCTCCACAGCGCAAAAAGAATATTTCAAAAAAGTTTCCAAGATAAAGTATGAAGGGAGGGATTCAGACAATCCCATGGCATATCGATGGTATGACGAAAGCAAAGTAATAGCGGGAAAAACGATGAAAGAGTATTTACGTTTTGCATGCGCGTACTGGCACTCGTTTTGCGGCAGCGGGGCAGATCCCTTTGGAGAGCCGACGCATTTATTTCCATGGAATGAAAAGGCTGATGCGGTGGAAAGAGCAAAAGATAAAGCCGATGCTGCCTTCGAGTTTATCACCAAATTAGGTTTGCCCTATTATTGCTTTCATGATGTGGATGTCGTCGATTACTCAAATGATGTGGAAGAAAATGACAACAGGTTGCAGGCAATGACGGACTATCTCCAGGAAAAACAAAAAGCTACCGGTGTAAAACTGCTGTGGGGCACCGCTAATTTGTTTTCAAACAGGAGGTATATGAACGGCGCTTCCACAAATCCGGATTTTCATGTTTTAGCGCATGGGGCAGCGCAGGTAAAAGCCGCCCTTGACGCTACAATCGCGTTGGGAGGAGAAAATTATGTGTTCTGGGGTGGGCGTGAGGGGTACATGAGTTTACTTAACACCAATATGAAAAGGGAAAAGGAACATTTAGCCAGGTTCCTCCACAGTTCGAAGGATTATGCGAGAAGAAACGGGTTCAAAGGAAAATTCTTCATCGAACCTAAACCATGTGAGCCATCCAAGCACCAGTATGATTATGATTGCGAAACCGTGATTGGTTTCTTGCGACAATATGATCTGCTCGATGATTTCAGTCTTAATGTTGAAGTAAATCACGCTACGTTAGCCGGGCACACATTTACGCATGAATTGCAGGTGGCTGCCGATGCAGGATTGTTGGGAAGCATTGACGCCAACCGCGGCGATTATCAAAATGGATGGGACACGGATCAATTTCCCAATGACATTAATGAACTTACGGAAGCCATGCTGATTATACTTGAAGCTGGAGGCTTTAAAGGTGGTGGTATTAATTTCGATGCAAAAATCAGGAGAAACTCTACGGATCCTGAAGATTTATTTCACGCCCATATTGGCGGAATGGATACATTTGCGAGGGCACTTATTACAGCAGATGCCATCCTGCAAAAATCGGATTATAAAAAAGTCAGGAAACAACGATATGCCTCTTTTGACGCGGGTAAGGGCAAAGAATTTGAAGATGGCAAACTTACCCTGGAAGACCTTAGAACCTATGCTATTGAAAATGGGGAACCTGCCGTAAAAAGCGGCAAGCAGGAATATATGGAGAATATCATAAACAGATATATTTAACAGCATTATTTCCCGAAGGTCTCAATTGAATCCCACGGAGGTTTTCTTCGGTACAAACTTTTAAACAACTGCAATGAATAGCTACCTCTCAGCCATTGACTGGGTCATTATCCTGTTTTATTTCGGCGTTATTGCCGGCATTTCCTGGTGGGCAGTAAAAAAGAAAGATAAAAACTCAGCGGACGATTATTTTCTTGCCGGCCGGCATCTCGGCTGGTTCGTTGTCGGCGCTTCCATTTTTGCATCTAATATCGGATCAGAACATCTTGTTGGACTTGCCGGTTCAGGGGCAACAGATGGCGTTGCATTGGCACATTATGAATTGCATGCCTGGTGTTTATTGGTGCTGGGTTGGGTTATGGGGCCCTTTTTTATGCGATCAAAAGTGTTTACGATGCCAGAGTTCCTCGAAAGAAGGTTTACGCCACACGCCAGAACGGTCTTGTCACTTATTTCATTGTTTGCCTATATCCTTACCAAAATTGCGGTTGGCATTTTTGCCGGCGGAGTCGTATTCAGAGCACTCTTGCCCGAAGTAAACATAATGGGAATGGATACTTTCTGGATCGGTTCTATCCTGCTCATTATACTGACTGGCATCTATACAATTGTCGGCGGATTAAGAGCTGTTGTTTATACCGAAACACTTCAAACTTTTGTAAAAATTATCGGGGCTATTCTGGTAACTTATTATGGACTGGAAGCTCTTGGTGGTTGGGATAAACTGAGAGAAATATGCGGCAGTGAGATGTTTAATTTATGGAAACCTGTTGTACCGGATGGCGTGGAGGGAACATGGGCTCCTGTGAAAGAAGCAGGAAGACAGGCATGGTATTTTAATGATAAATATCCATGGCCTGCTATGTTGTTGTGCGCACCGATTATTGGCTTATGGTATTGGTGCACTGACCAATATATTGTACAAAGAATCCTGGGGGCGCGTGATGACAAACAAGCAAGACGTGGTACCATCTTCGCAGGGTTCTTAAAACTTACTCCTGTATTTCTATTTATCATTCCCGGTATGATATGTTTTGCATTGGCAAAAAGCGGGATAAACCCGGACATACAGAAACAGTTGTTTGATGCAAATGGTCAATTGATCAGGGAAAGGGCACAGGGAGCATTCCCATTGTTGGTGACTCATGTGCTTCCTGTAGGTGTAAGGGGAATTGTGGTTGCGGGGCTGCTCGCTGCATTAATGAGCGCATTGGCCGGCGTATTCAATGCATCATCGTCATTGTTTACTATGGATTTTTATTCAAGGTTCAGACCCAGAGCATCACAGGAAAAATTAGTACGGGTCGGAAGAATAGCAACGGTTGTTATGGTTATTGTCGGGCTGCTTTGGATACCGGTGATACAGGGTGCAAGAGGGTTATATGATTATTTGCAGGGCATACAAGCTTACCTGGCGCCACCCATCTTTGTTGTTTTCTTCTTTGGAGTATTTATGAAACGGCTCAACGGCCCCGGCTGCATTGCAACATTACTCACCGGCTTTGCGATGGGAGTGTTCCGTTTAATTGTGGACACACCGGTCAAGCTCGGCGGAGACACGTACACGGAAGGCTCTTTCCTTTGGGTCGTTAATAATATTTTCTTTCAATACTACAGCCTGCTGATAACAATTGTCTGCATCCTTGTATTTATAATAGTCAGCTACGCAACCCGGCCGCCGGATTATGCAAAGATCAATGGACTTACATTTTCTACATTGTCGGAACAAGACAGGCTGGAAAATCGTTCGTCGTGGAATTGGAAGGATGTCGTGCTTTCAGTATTAATGGTCGCGTTGATAATAGCGATCTATATTTATTTCACCGGATGATCGTTTAACGTTTAATATTGTCACAGCGAGTGCAAAGCACGAAGCAGGAGGTTTGAAGTTTGTTTGGTTCTTGGAGCTTGAAAGTTTAACTATTTACTCATAACTCGCAACTCACCACTCACAACTCAACGGTGAGTTAATTATATAATTTAACCATGTTAATGGAGCAAACCATGCGCTGGTTCGGGCCCAATGACCCTGTGAGCCTGTCTGACATACGGCAGGCTGGTTGTACAGGCGTTGTTACCGCATTGCACCATATTGCCGTTGGCGAGATCTGGACCATTGATGAGATTAAAAAAAGAAAGGCGGCGGTAGAAGCTGCTGGCATGAGTTGGACTGTAATAGAAAGCCTCCCTGTAAGTGAAAATATAAAAAAACAGTCCGGCGATTTCATGGCGCATATCGAAAACTATAAAACGAGCTTACGAAATGTAGCTGCCTGCGGACTGAAAGTGGTGACGTATAATTTTATGCCCATCCTCGATTGGATGAGGACAGATATTTTTTATACAATGCCCGATGGAAGTAAAGCACTGCGATTTGAAAAATCTGCATTTGTTGCTTTCGATCTTTTTCTTTTGAAACGCCCGGGTGCTGAAAATGATTATTCAGAAGATGAATTAAAGAAAGCAGAATTAAGATTGAAATCGATGACCAATGATGAAAAAGACATTTTGTACAGGAATGCTTTATTGGGTTTACCGGGAAGTGAAGAACGCTTCACTCCTGATCAGATATTAACTGCGTTAAGAACTTATGAAAACATCAATGCGGATAAATTGAAACAAAATTTGTTTTATTTTCTGAAGCAAATAGTGCCCGTAGCGGAAGAGGTGGGATTAAAAATGGCAATACATCCCGATGATCCTCCTTATCCATTGCTGGGTTTGCCAAGAATCGTAAGCACGGAGAAAGATGCGCGGGAATTGCTGGACTCCGCGCCATCCCCGGCTAATGGTTTATGTTTTTGTACAGGTTCTTATGGTGTGCGTGCAGACAATGATTTAGCCGGCATGGTAAAACGACTTGGCGATTACATTCACTTTATCCATTTACGAAGCACAAAAAGAGATGAGCAAGGAAATTTCTTTGAAGCTGATCATTTAGCAGGTGATGTGGACATGTATGGAGTGATCAGGGAAATTGTCTTGCTGATGAAACGAAGAAATATTTCCATACCCATGCGACCCGATCATGGCCACCAGATGCTTGACGATTTAAAAAAGAATACTTATCCCGGTTATTCCGCAATAGGAAGATTGAGGGGTCTCGCAGAGTTGAGGGGAGTGGAGTATGCCATCAGCCGAAGCTTGAATTGAGATCTCCCAAAACCGAATATCTTGTTTCTCCCGCCAAGGGCGGGATCGCAATGACGAACTTCCATTATCCAGTATCCAGTATCGAGCATCTAGCATCCAGAATCTAGTATCCAGTATCCCCCGACAACGTCTTCCACTTATTCGCTTTTCTCAGTATCAAACGGCTATGTTGCAAGGCATATGTCACCAGCATCATAAACACAATCAGGAACAACAATGTGAATTCCTGTCTCATGGTTTGCAGCAGGTACACTTCTATCAGGATAAAAGCGTGCACAAAGCCAATGACTCTTGTAGCAAAAACATGACTGAACCCGGAATTGGTGAGCAGGTGATGTATGTGTGTCTTATCACCCACAAATGGGGATTGTCCTCTCCAGGTGCGCCATGTGAAAACACGCAGAGTGTCAAATACAGGAATCATCACAATCCCTAAAACAAACATAGGCGAACTTGGCAGGATCGCATTGGGAACGTCGACATTTATCTGCATCAGCCGGATACAAAGCACTGAAATAACAAAGCCCAATAACAATGACCCGGTATCACCCATGAAGATCTTTGCAGGGTTAAAATTGAAATAAAGGAATGCCATCACTGCACCAGCAAGAGAAAAAGCAATCAATGCTGTGTTCCCGTCACCACTAATGCTAAGAAACAGGCCCAAAGTCATAAGGCTCGTAAACGATAATCCCCCGGCTAATCCGTCAATTCCATCTATAAGGTTAAATGCATTGGTAATGCCTACGATCGCCAGGATGGTAAAACTGTATTGGGCGGATAAAGGCAGCTCTGCAATACCAAACAGCCCGTCAAAAGAAGTAATGCGAATGCCGGAAAGAGCAATAAGCGAGGCCAGGCCAACCTGGACTATAAATTTATATTTAGCTGATAGATCTTTAAGGTCGTCCATAATACCAAGGCCGAACAGGGCAGCCACCGAAAAAAAGAAGGCGACCTGCCCGAGCTCGCTGGTAAACGGGAACCACAATATTAGCGCGATGATCATACCTCCAACTATGGCAATACCACCCATCGTAGGTATAGGTAGACTATGTACTTTTCGGCTATTGGGCATATCGTACAGCTTGTAGCGCCGGATCACCGTGATTATGGGTGGAATAGCCAGCAGCGTGACAACGAAAGCCGTGATGAAGCACAATAAGGGAAACTTATATTCAAGCAGGGGCAGTTCTATCTGCAGGAGGTGGAAAGGATTTTTCATTTGGCGGATATAGATTTCTAGGATTTTGGTTCTCTGCGCGTAAAAGTAGCCTGAATTTTAAAAAGTTGCAAGTGCTTTTTTATTGCGTGCCCCAGCATTTATTATTACTTCACTATCAGGACAGTATCCGGCCGGGTTCTTTAAAATGCCTACGTTTCAGATATTCTGTAATCAAACAAGTTTTGAAAGTTTAGATTCTGGGCGGGCGTAATATGTGGTTGGCGGGAGGTTATTGAAAAACCTGTGTTGACGGTTTCTCTATTTTTGTCATAAACTACATAATATTTCTTTTTCCTCCATTATACTAAACAGTCCAATTGAGTATTTGAAAGGTGTCGGTCCCCAACGGGCTGACTTACTTAAAAAGGAACTGAACATTTTCACCTTTAGGGACTTATTAGAGCATTTCCCTTTTCGGCATGTCGATAAATCAAAGGTCAGCCTTATTGCAGACATTACTCCTCAGACCGATTACATACAGGTAACCGGAAGGCTATCCAATATTGAAGTAATTGGTCATAAGGGAGCGAAGAGAATGGTGGCAGCGTTAAGGGATAGCAGCGGCACTATTGAGCTTGTCTGGTTCCAGGGAATTAGCTGGGTGCAAAAAAGCCTTTCATCCGGCCAATCCTATCTGGTTTATGGAAAAGTTGGTTTTTTTCAGGATAAAGTTCAGATCGTCCACCCTGAAATGGAAGCGTGGACGCCAGACAAAAAGGAGGGCAAAAGCTTCCTGGAACCCGTTTATCCTACAACCGAAAAACTCAGGACAAAGGGCCTGGGGGGAAAACAAATTGGGAAGTTGACGCAGGCATTGCTTGCCCAGGTTAATGAAAAGGATCTTTCCGAAAATTTACCGCAGAATATAATCAATAATTTGAAACTGATTGGAAGGTATGAGGCCTACCGGCAAATACATTTTCCCGCAAATAGTGAACAGTATGAACAGGCCTCGGAACGGCTAAAATTTGAAGAGTTGTTCCTGGCGCAGTTACGGATGAATTTGCTTCGATCGAAGCGCCATCGATTTTCGAAGGGAGTAGTATTTGACAAAGTCGGTGAAATGTTCAACACATTTTATAAGAATTATCTGCCATTTGAACTAACCAATGCGCAAAAACGTGTGATCAGGGAAATAAGAACCGATACCGCGACAGGAAAACACATGAATCGTTTGTTGCAGGGTGACGTTGGCAGTGGCAAAACGATTGTCGCGCTGCTCATTATGTTGTTAGCGATTGACAACGGGTACCAGGCATGTATGATGGCGCCCACGGAAATTCTTGCGAAGCAACATTTAGACAGTTTAAAAGGGGTGATGTCCGACCTTCCTATTGGAGTTGAATTGCTAACCGGGTCAACAAAATCAAAAAACCGAAAAGAAATCTTAAAACGACTTTCAGAAGGTGATATAAAGATCCTGATTGGCACGCATGCCGTAATTGAAGATGTTGTGCAATTTCAAAATCTCGGCATCGTAATTATTGATGAACAACACAAATTTGGAGTGGCACAAAGAGCAAAGCTTTGGGGTAAGTCGGAGACACCCCCGCATGTGCTTGTCATGACGGCAACGCCGATACCGCGTACCCTCGCCATGACGGCTTATGGCGATCTTGATTATAGTGCTATCGATGAATTGCCGCCCGGAAGGCAACCGGTGGTGACAGTTCACCGCTATGAATCTCAAAGAAGCAGGGTAATGAGTTTCCTGCGTGCTGAAATTGACAAAGGCCGGCAGGCATATATCATTTTTCCGTTGATCGAGGAAAGTGACAAACTGGATTATGAAAACCTGATGAATGGTTACGAAGTTGTCAAAGGATATTTTCCGGAGCCAAAATACTGGATAAGCATGGTACACGGCAGGCAACCCAGTGAGCAAAAGGAACAGAACATGCAAAGGTTTGTCAACGGCGAATCAAACATAATGGTATCGACAACTGTGATCGAAGTTGGCGTGAATGTTCCAAACGCAAATGTCATGGTGATAGAAAGCGCAGAAAAGTTTGGCCTTTCGCAATTACACCAGTTGAGAGGTCGGGTTGGCCGTGGTGCGGAAAAAAGCTATTGTATCCTGCTTTCAGGTTCCAAATTGGGGATTGATGCACGTGAGCGAATAAAAATATTGACGGTCACAAATAATGGTTTTGAAATCGCAGAGAAAGATATGGAGCTAAGAGGACCCGGAGATATAGAAGGAACAAGGCAGAGCGGAATGCTGAATTTCAAGCTGGCCAACATCGTTCATGATCGTCCTTTACTTGAGAAGGCAAGGTCTTTTGCAATTGCAATCGTGGAGAATGATCCTGACCTTCTTTCGGCAGAAAATTTGCGCTTAAAAAATTTCTTACAACAACAAAAAGGAAAAATTGCCTGGAGTAAAATATCGTAATCTTTCTGGTGATCATGCAGCATAAGGAATTTGCAATTAATGATTTGCCAATAATCTCCAAATATCCTTTTCTTAACATAAGTTTTCAGGCTTTTTACCGAATATTTGAACTAATTTAATGGAAGGAATGACGCCGTTTAAATCCCTAATACTTCTTGCAATAGCTGTGGCTATCTCCCTGACTGTATTTCCGCAGGATTACAGTAATATTGAATTCGTTGAAAATAAAGGCCAATGGGACAGCCGCGTCAAGTTTAAAGGCGAGGTAAACGCAGGCGCCATTTTCGTAAGGTCAACCGGTTTTACCATCCTGCAGCATAATCGCGAGGACTACGAGGAGTTGAAGGTATGGACACATGGCCGTGGAAAGACACCTCCGGCAACAGCCGCTAGGCCGGATGGCAATTTCATCTTGCACTCGCATTCTTACAATATCGACTTTGTTGGAGCTTCTCCAAACATGCAGGTTGTTCCGGACAAAATAATACCTACTTATAACAATTACTTTTTAGGTAGCGACCCGTCCAAATGGACGAGTGAATGCCGGATATACCAGGCTATCACATTGAAGAATGTGTATGACAATGTTGACGTCCGCTATTACACAAATAATGGAATGCTGAAGTATGACATCATAGCTAGGCCGGGTGCCGACATTAGCAAGATCGCATTGAAATATGATGGTGTTAACAAGATGCACATTAAAAGTCGGGAATTGGTTGTAAGCACCTCTGTTGGTGAACTAAAAGAATCCTATCCCTATACCTACCAGGCTTTGGCAAAGGGTAAAACAGAAGTCAATTGCAAATACCTCGTCAGGGATAATATAGTGCGCTTCAAAGTTGAAGGTTATGATCCATCGGCCACATTGGTCATCGATCCCACATTAATGTTTTGTTCATTTGCCGGAAGCAGTGCAGATAACTGGGGCTATACGGCCACTTACGGTCCCGACGGAAGTTTTTATGGCGGCGGTGTTGTTTATGCGGGCAATTCCTGGCCCGTTTCTCCGGGTGCATTTCAGACTACTTTCCAGGGAGGCAGTAGCGATCCCAGGCCAATGGACATCGGAATTATCAAATTGTCATCCAATGGCGCCAATCGGGTGTATGCGACTTATGTTGGTGGCGCGGGGAATGAACAGCCACATAGCCTGGTGGTAGATCCACAGGGAGAATTAGTGATAGCCGGGCGAACAACTTCCGATACAACTTATCCGGGTGGTAAAGTTCCCATTGGAGCAGGTGGCGGCTGGGATATCATCGTTACCAAGCTGAATGCTGCCGGTTCAGGACTGATCGGATCTGTCAGAATAGGAGGAACAGGGAGTGATGGAGTGAATATCAATGCCACCCGAAGCGGGTCGTCATCATTACAGCAAAACTATGGCGACGACGGAAGAAGCGAAGTTATACTTGACAATGCAGGAAACATTTATGTAGCGTCTTCCACCCAATCGCCCAGTACTAACGCTGCATCGAAATTTCCGACAACACCAGGGGCATTTCAACCCACTTTTGGTGGAGGACCGCAGGATGCGGTGGTTTTAAAGTTTAATAGTACACTTTCAACCGTATTATTTTCCAGCTATCTTGGCGGCAATGGCGCTGACGCAGCGTATGTATTGGCTCTCGGGCCAACCGGTGATATTTATGTTGGCGGAGGAACCCAAAGTGTTACCGCAAACGGTACGGAAACCAATACCTTTCCGGGCAATCATGCGGGAACAGTCGGACCGACTCTGCGCGGAGGAATTGATGGTTTTGTCGCGCAAATAAACAGTACAGGCGCCAATCTTATTCGCTCAACATTTATTGGTACCACTACTACGGACCAGGTGTACGGTATCCAGTTTGATCGTAACGGCTTTCCCTACATAATGGGGCAGACGAATGGCACCTGGCCCATCATAAATGCGGCTTACAGTAACCCGGGTTCCAAACAGTTTATCGGCAAATTGCGGCCTGATCTTTCAGCCTATGTTTACACAACGGTCTTCGGCAATGGATCATCGCGTCCCAACATTTCTCCCACTGCGTTTCTCGTAGACCGATGCGAGAATGTCTACGTTTCAGGATGGGGAAGCGGAATGAACGAAGAACCGGGTACCGCCTATCCGAATGCGGGAACCCTTGGCTTGCCGATTACTGCTGATCATTTACCCAATATCACACCTGATGGCAGAGATTTTTATTTTTTTGTATTAAAACGTGACGCGGCCAGCCAGTTATACGGAAGTTACTTTGGACAAAACGGAGGATATACCGATCACGTTGATGGTGGCACGAGCCGTTTCGATCAAAACGGCGTAATCTACCAGGCGGTTTGTGCTAATTGCGGAGGCGGTGCGATATTTCCTACAAGTGTTGGTGCGTGGGCAACAGCCAAACCTCCAACGGCTAACTGTAACCTCGGCATGATAAAAATATCTTTTAACCTGGCCGGTGTCGGTTCCGACGTAATGTCGACGATAGGCGGTGTGGCTAATGATACAGCCGGATGTTTCCCACTCGATGTTACGCTGACGGACCAGGTCAGGAATGCTACTACATATATTTGGGATTTTGGTGATGGTACAGGCCAGGTAGGACCGCTTCCCGCCACTACAGGCTATACGCAAAACCATACGTATGCCAACGTGGGCAACTATCGTGTGATGTTGATAGCGATTGACTCTGCAAGTTGTAATATTCGCGACACTTCGTATGTCACGATTAAGGTAGGTGATCTTAAGGCGAATTTGCAGGCTGATATAGTTAAACTGAATCCTTGCGAGGCCTTCAATTACCAGTTTAATAATCTTTCGACCACTTTGCCGGTACGACCGTTTACCAGCACTTCGTTTATTTGGGATTTCGGAGATGGCTCGCCGAGGGTAGTAGCCGGGCTTAACGCTGTAACGCACTCGTACCCGGCTCCGGGAACGTACAATGTTCACCTGGTTCTGAACGACACAGTATATTGCAATAATCCTGATTCTCTCGAAATTCAATTGAGGGTAGCAGCTAATGTTGAAGCAGCGTTTGAAGGACCGCCTTTCGGATGCGCTCCTGCTTCAGCGTCTTTCACCAATACCTCGATAGGCGGCAACACATTCCAATGGAATTTTGGTGATCCGGGATCTGGTGCTGATAATGTGTCAACGGAAATTAACCCAACCCACTTCTATGCGGCGCCTGGTACCTATGTTATTACCCTGATCGCAACCGACCCGAATACATGTAATGTAACGGACACTACGAAGGTCACCTTCATAGTCTACGATAAACCGACAGCTAATTTCAGTTATACACCGACAACGCCGGTAGAGAATACGCCGAATGTTTTTACCAATTCATCCTCGACTAACGCTACTCATTTCAAATGGGAATTCGGCGATGGTGACACATTGGCCACAGATTCGAGATTACCAGTCACCCACCAGTATAATACTTCTGGTACTTTTAATGCTTGCCTGATTGCCTTTAATGTAGCCGGTTGTTCTGATACATTGTGTCTCCCCGTTACAACCATCGTTGTTCCCGGCCTGGATGTTCCCAATGCTTTTACTCCTAACACTGGCGATGTTAACAGCAAGATATTTGTAAAAGGATATGGTATTTCCAAATTGCGATTCACGATCTGGAACAGGTGGGGACAAAAAGTATTCGAAACGTCAGACTATCGGGTAGGTTGGGATGGAACGTTTAAAGGAACGCTGCAGCCAATGGACGCGTATGCTTATACCCTTGAAGCGGAATTCTTTGACGGCACAAGAGCCACCAAAAAAGGCGACATAACGTTAATTAGATAGCCAAGTTAAAATGAGAAAAGGAGGAAAAGAGATATCATGAAGCAGCAAAAACATATTGTAATCATCATAGCTTGTTGCTTGTGTCTGGCACCATGTGCCTTTGCCCAGGATCTCCATTTTTCGCAGTTCATGAATTCTCCACTTTCGACAAACCCTGCTAATACAGGTTTTTTACCGGAAGGTGATTACAGGATGGGCGTAAATTACCGGAACCAGTGGGCATCGATCATGACAATCCCTTACAAGACTATGAGCGCTTTTGGGGATGCGCAGATACTGCAAAACAGAAATGACAACGGCTGGATGGGGATTGGCGGATTAATACTGCGCGATGTTGCCGGCACAGGCAACTTAACTTCGACGAAAGTGTACGGATCTGTTGCTTATCACCAGATGCTTAACCTGGGAAGTTTGTTAAGCCTGGGATTTAATGTGGGTTATGCAAATAAACGCATCAATACCGAGAACCTTACTTTTCCCAGCCAGTGGAATGGAAAGTTCTTTGATGTAAAGCAGACAAATCTTGCACCGCAGCTTGACCGGACCAGTGTCGGCTACCTGGATATACAGGCCGGATTAAATTATGCTTATTTCCCTGACGAGAACACGTATTTCAATGTGGGTTTTTCAAGCATGCACGTTAACCGGCCGAGGGAGTCGTTTTTTGATGCAAAAACTGGTATTGATAATCGTATACCAGTACGTCACACTGCTTTTATCAATGGCAGCTTCAAATTAAACGATCAGTGGATCTTTAATCCTAATTCCTATTTTTCGTTGCAGGCAAAGTCGACTGAATGGCTGATCGGCGCCAATGCACATTACAATTTATCAGGTGACGGCCAGAACATATTGATCGGTGGTGTTTACTATCGCAGCGGAGATGCTGTGATCCCAATGGTGGGTCTTGGTTACAAGGATTTTTATTTCACCTTTACATACGATGCGACTGTTTCCACATTAAAGAATTATAACGGGTCGCGCGGCGCTTTCGAGTTTTCACTTACTAAACAGGGGGTTTTTGATAGCTACCAGGGCAATCGGAGACAATCAATGTGTCCTTCATTTAAGTATTAGGCGTTATGGATTGTCAACATTCCCTGCTTGTGGTAAGCAAGCACAATGGGAGTCGGGTTTTCGAAACGAATGGTCAGCATGAATGAATTTTGTTCGATTTCCTGTAAATAATGAACTATGAAAAAATTATTGCTCATTAATTTAATTATTTGTTTAACTGGACTGTCAGTGGCTGCGCAGGACGATGAAGAAGAGAAGGGATTTAAAAAACAAAATTTGTTTACGGGTGGAAGCATCACGCTATCCTTTGGTAACAATCAATGGGTGATAGGAGGTAATCCTATTTTCGGGTATAAGCTTACCGACTGGGCTGATGCCGGTCTTTCATTAAACGTTTTATATAACAGTTCCAGGGACTATTATGATTATAACGATAAGCTTGAGCAGTGGGTGATTGGGCCCGGTGTATTTGCGCGTATTTATCCTGTCAGGTTTCTGTTTTTTCAAGGCCAGTTTGAACATAGCTTCACCACCCTGAAGTACATTCCTGCATCGGGCAGTTCGATTCCATCAGACAAGACAAGCACCGATGTAAATTCATTGTTGGTGGGCGGCGGACTTGCGACTGGCAGGCAAAAAGGATCAACGTCCTTCTTTTATTTCAGCGTACTATTCGACGTATTAAAAAATCCCAATTCACCTTATGTGAATGTGTCGTACAATCCTGACGTCCCTTCGCAGCAGCGTGTCACGATGGTGCCCATTATCCGGGCAGGGGTAAACATTGGGCTGTTTCAAAAAAGCTATAACTGAACTATAAGTGCGCGATCAATTCAGCCGGAGAATCAAGAATTACAATTCTTTTTCTTGCGGCTTCGTACAAAAAGTTTTCTTCCTGCATCTTGTTGATATGAGCAATAAGATGGTCGTAAAATCCGCCTGAATTTAGAATAAAAATAAGTTTATCGTGAATCGAAAGCTGGTTCCATGTCACCATTTCAAAGAGTTCATCGAGCGTGCCAAAACCACCCGGAAGGATAATCGCGGCGTCGCAGAGTTCGTACATTTTCTTTTTCCGGACATGCATATCGTCAACAATAAATAATTCAGAAATGCCATCATGTTGTCTTTCCCAAGCCACTAAAACTTGTGGAATAACACCAGTGACCTTTCCGCCATGTTCCATGACAGTATCGGCAATATGTCCCATGATGCCGACATTGCCGCCACCATATATCAGCGTGACGCCATGTTTCGCCAATAATTTACCTAATTGAACTGTATGTTCTTTATAGAGAGGATTATTGCCATTCTTTGAACCACAAAAAACTGCCAGTGAGTTAATAGGCATAGCCGCATAAATTTTCACAAAGGGAATATAAATTTGGGTATCTTCAAAAATTCATAACAGTGAAACCCAATTCTTAATAAAAACTTCAATATGTCAACAGGGTTATTGTTTTCATTTGTCATAGGTTATTTTGTTCTCCTGCTGACTGTGGCGTGGTACACTTCGCGCAATTCCAATAATGATTCTTTCTTCATCGGTAACCGAAACAGCAACTGGATGCTCGTCGCCTTCGGGATGATCGGAACATCACTTTCAGGCGTAACCTTTGTAAGCGTACCCGGAGGAGTGGGCAGCAGCAATTTTTATTATTTCCAGGTCGTGCTCGGTTACCTTTTTGGTTATATGGTGATTGCATTTGTGCTTATTCCGTTGTATTACCGGATGAATCTTACAAGCATCTACACCTACCTGGAAAAACGATTTGGCATAAATGCCCACAAAGCCGGTGCTTTCTTTTTTATCCTTTCGCGGACGGTAGGTGCCACTGCAAGGCTTTACCTGGTTATAAATATTCTGCAGATTTTTATCCTGGACAGACTGGGGGTGCCATTCGTCGTTACGTCCCTTGTGATATTACTGATGATTTTGTTATACACCTTTGAAGGCGGAGTCAAAACAATTATTTATACAGATACGCTCCAGACTACGGGCATGCTTGCAGGGCTTGTGGTATGCATTATTGTTATTATAAAAGCGCTCGGTACCGATTTTTCCGGTGCGTTGTCGATGATGTCAGACAGGGGGTATACGAAAATATTTAACTGGGATGTGAAGGCAGGTTCTTTTGCTTTGAAGCATATCATCGGCGGCATGTTTATAGCCATAGCAATGACCGGGCTCGACCAGGAAATGATGCAAAAAAATATCAGCGTCAGGACACTGAAAGATTCACAAAAAAATATAATGACGTTCACGGCAGTGCTGATGGTGGTGAACTTCTTATTTCTTGTTTTGGGCGGGGTGCTTTATTTATATGCAGCTTCCAAAGGAATAGCAGCAGCTCCGGATGACCTTTTTCCGACGATTGCCCTGAGTGATGTATTCAGCGGTTCCATTGGTGTGATATTTATCATTGCATTGATTTCCGCATTGTTTCCAAGTGTTGACGGAGCCATCACATCGCTCACGTCCTGTTTTTGTATTGACATACTCGGACTAAAAAAAACCGATAAATCGGAAAAAGAAAAAAAACGCACGAGGTTAAAAGTGCATTTCATTTTTGCTTTTGTATTTTTCATTATGGTATTGGTTTTTAAGTTTATTAATGATAAACTTATAATTGATTTTATCCTGAAGTTTGCCGGGGTTACTTATGGGCCGTTGTTGGGTTTATTTGCTTTTGGCATCCTGACAAAGCGTAAGTTGAATGATAAATTGATCTGGGCCGTTTGTATTGCTGCCCCTTTGGTCGTTTTGCTAATTGATATATTGAATAGTCCTGAATGGTACGGAAATAAATTACATTTTACAGTGGGAATGGGCCTGCAAAACCTGTCGGCCAATATCTTTCATGGGTATAAAATAGGCAATGAGCTTATCCTTATCAACGGAGCATTAACTTTCATGGGCTTATGGTTTATATCTGGTAAGGAGGGAGAGACGGTTAGAAAACTTCAACCTGCCTGATCTTTACCTTTGTCAAAAGTCGACAATGGAATTGATTAATCCTTTGGTTGAGCAATATGCCGAAGCATTTACGACTCCGGAAGATGATCTTTTACGGGAAATCAACCTTTTTACGGCAAGAAATCATTCCGAATATCAAATGCTGAGTGGCCATTTGCAGGGAAAGCTCCTGGAGATGGTCAGTCAAATGATAAGGCCTAAACGGGTTTTGGAAATTGGTACATTCACAGGTTACAGCGCTTTATGCCTGGCAAAAGGGCTTGAAGCGGGTGGCCTGCTGCATACAATTGAATTGAGGGAGAAGGATGGGGCAACAGCGCGGGGATTCTTTGACCGCTCATCTTTCAGGGATCAAATAATTTTACATACAGGCAATGCGTTAGATATTGTGCCTGGTCTCCGGGAAACCTGGGACCTGGTATTTATCGACGCAGATAAAGAGTCATATATCGAATATTTTAAGCTTGTTTTACCAAACCTGCGGAAAAACGGCTTTATCTTAGCGGATAATATATTTTTTCATGGACAGGTGCTGGCCGACGAAGTGAAGGGCAAGAACCCAAAGGCGATTAAACGATTTAATGAATTTATCCGTGAAAGAGATGACATCGATAAAGTGGTTCTGACACTGCGCGATGGCCTTTACCTGCTGCGAAAGCTTTAGAACAGGCGCCAATTGGCTGATATATAATCCGGAGTTTCAAACTTTTAAAGAATACCTTCTTCTTATCCCATGCAAACTATCAGGTTTAAATTATTAATGTTAATGCTGGCTGGCGGCATAACCGCGGCAGCCCAGTCACCCGATGTGATTACCAATTACATTGCGACTTATCAAAGTATTGCAATATCGGAGATGCAGCGTACCGGGGTTCCGGCAGCTATAAAACTCGCTCAGGGCATTCATGAAACCACTGCAGGTACCAGCGAGCTGGTAAAAAAATCGAATAACCATTTCGGGATTAAATGCAAAGCGGACTGGACAGGAGAGAAGGTATCGCACACGGATGATGCTCCGCACGAATGTTTCCGCAAGTATGACGATCCCTTCCAGTCGTATCGCGACCATTCGGATTTTTTAAAAAACAGCAGCCGTTACGCCTCTTTATTTAAACTGGACCCACTGGATTATGAGGCATGGGCTAAAGGATTGAAAAAAGCAGGGTACGCCACAAATCCGAGGTATCCCCAGATTATCATTAAGTTGATTGAAACATACCAGCTTCAGGACTATACGCTTATCGCTTTGGGTAAAATGCCTCCAAAAGACGAGCAGCTTGCGAAAAATAACATTGAAGAAAACAAAGATGCCGCGGTTTCCGCTACCTCGGTTGAAGTTCTGCCCTCTGAAAAGATCGTTGAGGAAAAACGCCATTACCCTTCCGGTGAATTTAAGATTCACGATACAAGAGTGATCTTTGCCAAAAGTGGCACGTCCCTCTTATCGATCGCGCAGCAATACAATATTCCGCTCGCAAAAATTTTAGAATTTAATGAGATGAATGAATCGGAGACGGTATTGAAAGACGAGCTGATCTATTTGCAGCGCAAAAGAAAGACAGGCAACAATGAATTCCATATAGTAATGCAGGGCGAAACCCTACGGGATATTGCACAGGAGGAAGCTATCAGGATGGAGTCGTTGCTTGAGTATAATCATCTTCAAAGCTATATGCAACCTGCTGCGGGAGAACAATTATATCTAAAATCAAAAGCGCCGGGAATGCCCCGGCTTGCAAAAAATGAACTGGCGGCCGCGGGGAGATGATTGCAACAACCTGGTAGATTAAAGATCAATATAAATATCAGCAATGCCGGTAGTTCAAGTACATGACAAATCATTTGAAACCTATTTATCAGAAGAAACGATCCTAAAACGGATTAAAGAATTGGCCGCCGTCATCAACCGGGATTACGCCGGCAAGCGGACATTTTTTATTGCCATACTTAATGGCTCATTCATGTTTGCTGCCGATCTGTTCAAACAACTGAATATTGATGCAGAGCTTTGCTTCATAAAGCTCGCTTCATACAAGGGAATGAAATCCTCGGGAAATGTGGTTACTTCTATCGGGCTTGACGAAGACCTATATGGAAAGGACGTCGTGATTATTGAAGATATAGTTGATACAGGCAAAACACTTCATAATTTTCTTCCAAGGTTATTACACCAACAACCACGCTCACTCAAAATTGTGACATTGCTGCACAAATCGTCGGCTACAATTTATGATTTGAACCTTGATTATATCGGATTTGATATTCCCGATAAATTTGTTGTGGGATACGGCCTTGACTACGATGGTTTGGGACGTAATTATAAAGAGATCTATCAATTGGTCTGACTGCCTTTACTTACATGGAGTTGGACACAATCGAAAATATACCCGCTCCTTTGCCGGAAGTCTTTATTTTCAACGCTTTCACGCTTTGAAGTATTAAACTTTTTATCATCTTTTTTATACCTTTCAACCTTAATATCATCCCGTTGAAAATTGCGTGTTCAATATGGCTATGCCTGCTTATCAGTATCTCTTCCCTGTGTCAGCAGTTCTACCTGCGCGGAGAAGTTAAAGACGAGTCTGGTAACCCGTTGCAGAACGTAACCATCCTCCACCTTCGTTCGGGTTTTGTTTATAAAAGCGGTTCGATTGGCTCTTTTGGCATTGCTATAACCCAACAGGTTGACACATTTAATTTTTCACTTGATGGGTATAGGTCCGAAAAAATAATCGCGAATGCCGACAATTACCTGACCGTTCAATTAAAAGTGGCGCCTGCCAATCGTACAAATACGAGAGTAAATAAACTATTGTCCTTTACGAGGGGAATTGCCAGGGAAGAGCAGAAAAGGTGGTTTACCGGGGATGAAACATACACCAGTTTAGTGGAGAATAAGTTTGTGCATGCCAGATCTTACCCCGCCACAAACCTGTCACTTAATATTGACAAGGCATCATACAGTAATATCAGGAGGTTTATAAATCTCAATTCGATGGTCCCTCCCGACGCTGTGCGTATTGAAGAGATGCTCAATTATTTCAACCTGAATTATACGCCACCGCAGAAAAACGATCTGTTTGCAATTAATACACGGTTGACGTCGTGTCCATGGAACCCAGCCAATGAACTATTCTATATTGATCTTTCTGCGAAAAAGCTAAGCCTCGATGACCTGCCGCCCGCACAGCTGGTTTTTTTAGTAGATGTTTCCGGATCCATGGATATGGCCAACAGGTTACCACTTTTAAAGTCCGCATTCAGATTATTAATTAATAATCTGCGCGCAAAAGACTCCGTAGCAATCGTTGTTTATGGAGGTATTACAGGGATCATGCTCAATACAACCAGTGGAGCCGAAAAAGAAAAAATACTTTCTGCAATTGATGAATTGACCCCTGGCGGCTCTACCCCGGGCGAATCGGGGATCAACCTGGCCTATACCATCGCTAAAAAACATTTTATTACAGGAGGAAATAACCGGGTCGTAATGGCGACAGACGGCGATTTTAATGTCGGACTGAAAACCGAAGAAGAACTTGATGAACTGATATCCAGAAACAGGCAATCGGGCATCTATCTCACATGCCTTGGCGTGGGAATGGGTAATTATAAAGATTCAAAAATTCAAACACTGGCCCGGAAGGGTAACGGAAATTTTTCTTATCTCGATAACTATATCGAAGCACAAAAAGTGCTGATGAAGGAATTTTCCCAAACTCTTTATGCGGTTGCTGACGACGCTTATATGAATGTCGAGTTCAACCCTAATTACGTGAAATCTTACCGTTTGCTTGGGTTTGACAATAAAATGGGCGCTTTAAAAGATTCATTGGCGACCGTAGAAGGCGGAGAACTTGGATCTGGTTATTCCATGATGGGCATTTTTGAAATTGAAAGAACCGAGATGTCCGATACGGTCGTCATAGAAAAATTCGCACAAATCAAGTTGCATTATAAACTTCCAAACGATACGACATCCCGAAGCTTTTCTTATAAGAGTCTTGTGAACTATGAAGAATATTTGGAGATGCCCAAAAGCTATCGTTTTGCTGCAGCCGTTGCCACATTTGGATCATTGCTGCGTTTTTCTCCTTTTACCAAGGCAGTAAGCTGGAATAACGTGTTGCTCATGGCCCAGGAATCTGCAGACGACGGTGATAAACTACAGGCAGAGTTTGTTGCTTTGGTAGAGCAGGCAAAGGCTTTATATTCCAAAGGAAAGAAGAAAAAGAAGAATGAATGATGAGTAATGAGTGATGAATAGTTCAATAACCACTAATGGTGATGATGCTGGTGAGCTTCCACCATTTTCGTAAACTCGTCAGCTGAGATTTCTTTATCAACAGGATTTACCTGTGATTCTGCCCATTCAAATATTTTTTGCGTCTGTATACGGGTATATGCCTCTTCTGCATACTTCCGGTCCTTCATCATTTTTTCAACATAATCATTTACCCACGGCTGATCCTGTAGATCCGCTCCGGACCCGCCCATGTATCCGAATAATTGTTGTTTCGCAAATTCACGGATCTCATCCGGGTTTACCTGGATTGCATTATCTCTGACTATTTTGTCGGTGATTAATGTCCATTTCAGCTGGTTAAGGAATACGGGAAACTCTTTTTCCACCTGCTCATCTGATTTATCACTTTTGGTGTTCTCCTCGGAAGCCCCCTGCGTCTTTACCCATTTTTTTAAAAATCCCTCGGGAAACTGAATATTTGTATGATCTGTTAACTCATGGAAGACCTGGTCGTGGATCTGGTTCCTCGCCTGGTTGTTCCAATAGGCCTGTATTTCATCTTTCACTTTGTTCCGGAAATCAGATTCAGTCTTTATCTCCTGTCCCGGGTACAACTGGTTAAAAAATTCTTCGTTTAGTTCCCTTTTCTCGAGTAACCCAATCTTGGTGATCTGTATTTTAAAATGCTTTTGTGCAGCCGCAGGATCATTTTTATCAAGTCCAAGGTCGTTTAATATAAACTCCAGCTCTTTATCATCAAAAGCTTTGTCCAGTTGAACGATGACATAGTCGTTGATTGTCTTACCGATCAGGTTGCTCCGAAAATCTTCTTTGAAATATTTTACCAATATTGAATTATCTTTTTGAATGCCGTTTTCTATCTCATTGGCGTTTTCATCTACCTCTTTGAATATTATGTTCAGCACATTTTCTTCGGTAGAAACGGTATCCTGATCCCGCATATTCCCATAGCGATTTTCAAGACGCGATATCTCATTATTGATCATATCGTCTGTAACTGTAACCACGTAGCGGGTAATTTTCGCGTTTGGCAGGTCACTCAATTGAAACTCCGGCTTCATACCAATCTCGAAATGGAATGTATATTCTGCCGGGTTGTTCACATCAAGCTGGCGAATATCGGCTTCAAGCGGGAGGGGCTGGGCAAAAATGTCCAGCTTGTCATTTTGTAAATAACCCATTAACTCACGGTCGACGGAGCGGAGTACTTCATCTGTAAATAAAGATGGCCCGTACATTTTTTTGATCAAACCCGCCGGTACCATTCCCTTGCGAAAACCGGGCATATTAGCTTTCTTACTATATTCCTTTAGTGCCTTTTCAAAAGATGGCAGGTAGTCTGTTTTTTCGAGCTTGACCGTAAGCTTTTCATGCAACAGACCAATATTTTCTTTAGTAACAGTAGCCATAAAATTCTTTTTTTGTCCTTATTCCTCATTTGAATGAGGCAAGGAAGCCATAATTAAAACTAATGGATGAACGAATTGTTCTGACAAACAGTTTGGCTCATCTTTTTCCTGTTTGGAGTTGAGGATTCGTGCGGGTGGAGGGACTCGAACCCCCATGCCTTGCGGCGCCAGATCCTAAGTCTGGTATGTCTACCAATTTCACCACACCCGCTCCGGTTTTTCGCCTGGTTTTTTTGGCATTGCTGCCATTTTGACGAAAAAGGGCTGCAAATGTATGGGATTTATTTGCACGTAACACATAAATAACAGGCCATTATCAGCCAAACCTGAATTTTCTAAGACTGTGATTTACGCTACTGCCTGTAATTCAGTAAATTCGTAGGGAAGTATGGATAATGGAAACTGTTGCAAAAACCCCAAAATATAACCTCAACGAAGAGCAGGAGCGTAAGCTGATCCTGAGGGAATACCGTTCTCTTATGCGATCCCTTAAAGCTAAGATCAAGCCGGGCGACAAAGATCTGCTGCGCGCTGCCTTCGAAATGTCTGTGGACGCCCATAAGACCATGCGCAGAAAAAGCGGGGAGCCTTATATTTTACACCCCCTCGCAGTGGCGAAAATATGCGTGGAAGAAATAGGATTAGGGGTAAGATCAACGATCTGTTCACTGTTACATGATACGGTAGAAGATACTGATGTCTCCCTGGAGGATATAGAGAGGGAATTTGGGCAGGAGATTGCACGCATTGTTGATGGTCTCACCAAGATCTCCAACGTCATCGATATAAACGCATCACAACAGGCTGAGAATTTCAAGAAAATCTTAATGACGCTGACGGATGATCCGCGGGTCATTTTAATAAAACTTGCCGACCGCCTTCATAACATGCGAACGCTGGAAAGCATGAAGCGCGAAAAGCAATTGAAAATATCTTCTGAAACGGTTTACGTGTATGCTCCGTTGGCCCATCGTATGGGATTGTACAATATCAAAACGGAGATGGAAGACCTTGCGATGAAGTACATGGAGCCGGAAATTTACAAGGACATTGCTCAAAAGCTTGCGGAGACAAAAAGGGAACGATCCAAATTCATAAACGAATTTATAAGGCCGCTGAAAGAGAAACTGGAAAAAGGCAATTTCAAATTCGAGATATATGGCCGTCCAAAGAGCATCCACTCCATTTCAAATAAGATGAAAAAAAAGGGAGTAGACTTTGAGGAGGTGTATGACCTGTTTGCTATTCGTATAATTCTCGACTCACCACCGGAACGGGAAAAAGAAGATTGCTGGAAGGTGTATTCCATGATAACTGATGAATATACTCCGTCGCCGGAACGATTAAGGGACTGGCTCAGTAATCCTAAATCAAATGGCTACGAAGCACTGCATACTACGGTAATGGGTCCGCAGGGTAAATGGGTGGAAGTTCAGATTCGTACGAAAAGGATGAATGAAATTGCTGAAAAGGGACTTGCAGCTCATTGGAAATATAAGGAAGGTCCCGGTGATGAAAGCCGGTTTGACAAATGGTTTCAGCAGATCCGTGAAATGATTGGAAGCCAGGATACCGACAGCATTGACTTTCTCCAGGATTTTAAGACAAGTTTTCTTGCGGAAGAGATTTATGTTTATACTCCTAAGGGAGATGTGAAGATGCTCCCGATTGGCTCTACTGCCCTTGATTTTGCATTCGCAATACATAGCGCAATTGGAGTAAAGACAATAGGTGCCAAGGTGAATCACAAACTGGTACCTATTAGTCACAAGTTGCGCAGCGGGGACCAGATAGAAATCATTACCAGCAATAAGCAAAAACCATCTGAAGACTGGTTAACCTTTGTAGTTACCGCAAAAGCACGAAGCCGGATCAAAGATGCCCTGAAAGAAGAAAAAAAGAAAGTGGCAGACGAAGGAAAATACACGGTGCAACGAAAACTGGAAGCAGCAGGCGCCGCGTTCAATCAGCATAACATCGATGAGCTGGTGCAGTGGTACAAATTGAATTCACACCTTGATCTTTTTTACCAGGTTGCAAGGAAAAACATTGACCTTAAAGATATCAAAGAATTTAAGGTTGTAGGTGATAAGATTGAAGCTCCCCGACCTGTAAAAACCTTGCATGAGTTTAAGCAGGATATAGTGCCTCACCAGCAAAATCTTGGAAAAAAGGATACAGAGCTGATTATTTTTGGAGAATCCAGCGATAAGATCGTTTATAATCTTGCCAACTGTTGTAAACCTATCCCGGGTGATGACGTCTTTGGGTTCATTACGACTGGTAAAGGTTTAACGATTCACCGGACGAACTGTCCCAACGCAGCAAAATTGTTGGCAAATTATGGCCATCGCGTGGTGAAGACAAAGTGGGCAAAGAATAAGGAAATATCTTTTCTTACCGGGTTAAAAATTGTGGGTATGGACGACGTGGGTGTTGTGAATAAAATTACCAGCCTGATTTCCGGCGATCTCAAACTAAATATTGCTGCCCTGACTATCGAGGCCAAGGAAGGACTGTTTAAAGGAAATATTAGACTTTATGTTCACGACAAAGAGGAACTGGAAACTCTTGTTCAAAGTCTGAAAGCTTTATCGGGAATTGAGGCCGTAGAGCGATATGATACGGAGGATATTATCTGATAACCAACAATATTCGCGGAAATTGAACCCGATCAGCCCGGCGTTAATAAGTTAAGCCGATTTGGGAATAAAAACCTGTCCGGCTCGCTGGAAATATTCGGCGGCTTCATGGCTGAGAGCGTATTTTTGCGCCGGCCAAAAAAGCCAGCATAAATGACTAACCACGCTATGGTAGATGTAATACTGGGGCTGCAATGGGGGGATGAGGGCAAAGGAAAAATCGTTGATTATTTTGCAAAGGACTATGACCTTGTTGCGCGTTTCCAGGGTGGTCCAAATGCCGGCCATACACTTTATTTCGATGATAAGAAAGTTGTGTTGCACCAGATCCCTTCTGGTGTATTCTATGCAGACAAACTAAACCTGATCGGGAATGGAGTAGTGCTGGATCCCGTCACATTGAAAAGAGAATGCAACACAGTCGCTTCTTTCGGAGTGGACCTGAGAAAAAGCCTTTTTATTTCAGAACGGGCACACCTGATCCTTCCGACTCACCGTGCACTCGATAAGGCAGCCGAAGCTTCCAAAGGCAATCAGAAGATTGGCTCCACTCTGAAAGGTATAGCGCCAACGTACATGGACAAAACTGGCAGAAACGGCTTGCGGGTGGGGGACTTATTAGATAAAAATTTTACTACAGCTTATATCAAGTTGAGGTTAAAACACCAGCGCCTGCTCGATAATTATGCTTTTGATGAAGATATAACTGCCTGGGAGGAGGAGTTTTTTGAAGCGCTTGAGTTCCTCAAAGAGCTCAACGTTGTCAACGGTGAATACTTCATTAATCAACAAGTACAGGCAGGAAAAAGAATACTGGCGGAAGGTGCCCAGGGCAGTATGCTCGATATCGACTTCGGTACATTCCCGTTTGTAACGTCTTCCAACACCATATCAGCGGCAGTTTGTAATGGTCTTGGTATTGCGCCGCAAAAGATCCGGGATGTGATTGGCATCACCAAAGCGTACTGTACGCGGGTTGGCGGCGGACCATTTCCTACCGAGCTCACCGATGAAACGGGCGAAGAACTACGGCGAATCGGAAATGAATTTGGCGCAACAACCGGCCGTCCGCGACGATGCGGCTGGATTGACCTGGTGGCATTGCGATTTGCCTGCATGGTCAACGGTGTCACGAAGATCGTAATGACTAAAGCTGACGTTCTCGATGAATTTAAAGAACTGGAAGTATGTACGGGTTATAAATTAAATGGAAAGGAAAGTATTGAAATGCCTTTTCGGCTTGACCGGATGCACGTGGAACCAGTATATAAGAAATTTCCTGGATGGAAAACTAAAAGTAGTGCCGCAAAATCAATGGAGGAATTACCGGAAACGATGAGGACTTATGTTTCCTTCATTAACCAGTATTTGGGAGTCGCTATTCGTTATATATCAAATGGTCCGGAGCGTAACCAGATCATTTCAATCAAGTAAAAAACCGGCGAAATTTTAAATCAAAAAAAATTTGGTCAATTAAAAACTTCGCTGAAATTTTACATTTATAACCCTACCATACCATGGCAAAATCCGATAAGGACAAAAAAATCACAGGAAAAGCAAACGCTGCGCCTAAGGCCCCGGCCAGGAAAGACTCACCTAAACCGAAAAAAAGTGAAGAAGAGGTCGACGAGGATGGTGTAGAAGACGACGACACAGACGAACCAACCCCGGGCCGGAAGTCCGGGAAGGCTGCCGTATCACCTAAGGGAAAAAAGAAAGATGAAGACGATGATGATGACGACGATGTTGAAAAAGAAGATGATTGGGAAAAAGTAGAAGAGGAAGAAAATTGGGATCCTGATTTTGCCGAGTTTGATGTGCCAAAATCGAGAGGGAAAAAAACAGGCGGTAAGAAAGCCGCTGATGACGATGACGATTTCAAAATGGATGAGGAGTTTAAAGATATGTTCAACGACAGCGACGAATTTGCAGACGATGATGATGATTATTAATTTTCCCTGTTTGTTTACAGATCAAGTATTTTATTTCTGAGTAAAGCAATATATCCGGTTTCTGATTTCAAACTGGTTAAGCAAAAGGTGTTGAACTGGGCACAACGGTTCGACACTTTTTCTTTTTTGGATAATCATCAATATCAATCTGGCCCCCATACACAGGAATGCCTGCTTGCTGCGGGTATAAAGGACAGGTCTCCTGGAAGCAATTCGTTTGCAGGGTTGCAAAATTTTCTTAACGGAAAAAAGAACAAATGGCTATTTGGTCATTTGAGCTATGACCTCGCGAATGATCCCGGCAGGCGGCCTTCTGTTCTTCAGGACAATATTCAGTTTCCCGAGTATTTTTTCTTTGAACCACTGCATTTGATCAGCATTAGTGAAACTCAACTAATAATTGACTCAGCTACGCCAGGTGAAATATTTGAAGAAATTAATAAAGTCATTCCAGAAGATACTTCCGGCCATAGTACGAAGCATGTAATAATAAAAAATAAGATTCAAAGGGAAGAATATGTAGCAATCATTAACAAGCTACGAGAACATATACTGCGTGGTGATTGTTACGAGATTAATTTTTGCCAGGAGTTCTTTGCATCACCAGTTTTAATCGATCCGGTGCGGGTTTACAAAAAGCTTAGTCATATTTCACCAAATCCATTTTCCGCCTTATACCGGTTCGAAGACAAATGGTTAATCTGTGCAAGCCCGGAACGTTTTTTAAAAAAACAAGGTTCAAAAATCTTATCTCAACCAATTAAAGGCACCTCTAAAAGAATACTCCACAGCGATGAAGATGACGAAAGAAGCAGAAACGATCTGTATCACAGTGGTAAGGATCGTTCTGAGAACGTTATGATCGTGGACCTGGTGCGTAATGATCTGTCAAAAGTTTGCAAAGAGGGTTCAGTGTACGTAAATGAATTATTCGGGGTCTACTCATTTCCTCAGGTGCACCAGATGATATCTACCGTTAGTGGTACTTTAAAAGATGACATTTCCTTTTCAGAAATAATCAGCGCTACATTTCCCATGGGGTCAATGACAGGGGCGCCAAAAAGACGAGTAATGGAATTGATCGAGCAATACGAGAAGACAAAGCGGGGAATTTTTTCCGGTGCTGTTGGGTATATTTCTCCCAACGGAGATTTTGATTTTAATGTAGTGATAAGAAGTATCATGTACAACAGTCAGTCATGTTACCTGTCTTTTTTAACCGGGTCGGGCATTACCTTTTATAGTGACCCGGCGAAAGAATGGGAAGAATGTTTGCTCAAGGCCGAGGCGATAAGAATGGTTTTTCAATCTTAAATACAGGCTAACTACTTCGAAGCCTGTTTGATCTCAACGTATAATTTCTTCTGCATTTAATTTTAACACGTAGTAAAATGCCATCAAATGAATTATTTCCTACCATGAAATATTTCCGGCATATATTCTCTAAATACTCTTTGTCAATAGATTAAATTTTCAAATTTCATCCAATTTCAACTGCGGTATGATGTTTGAATAAATGGGGTTAGAAAAATAATTCGTACATGAAAAAAATTATTATTGCCGTTTTAGCTATTGCAATTCTTACTACCAGTTGTAAGAATATGAATAAAACACAAAAAGGAGCGGCCGTTGGAGCTGCGGGTGGAGCAGCAGTCGGCGCCGTTATAGGAAAAGCAGCTGGGAATACCGCTCTCGGTGCTATTATTGGAGCTACAGTTGGTGGTGCAACCGGTGCCGTGATAGGAAGGAAAATGGACAAGCAGGCCGAAGAAATTAAAGAAGAAGTACCGGGCGCCAAAGTAGAAAGAGTGGGCGAAGGTATCGTTGTAGAATTCAGCAATGCTGTCCTGTTTGGGTTTGATCAATCCGTTCTTTCTTCCCAGGCAGAGACGACACTTAATGATCTTATCACGATTCTCAATAAATATCCCGACACTGATCTCGAAATACAGGGTCACACCGACAACACCGGAACAGAAGATTACAATATGGGCTTATCGCAAAGAAGGGCGCAGGCAGTTGCCAATTATCTTACTAACCATAACATCGCTTCAAGACGGGTGAAAACAATAGGATTTGGTGAAACTGCTCCCAAATATAGCAACGACACTGAATCGGGCAGAAGCCAGAATCGCAGAGTAAATTTTCTGATTACGGCTAATGAAAAAATGAAAAACGATGCAAAACAAGAATCTGGTAATTGATGAAAAAAGCCCAATAATTTATGAGGCTAGAATCGCATATTGCAAAAACTATAACTAAAAACAGAACTTTATGAAAGCAAAAATGTTTTTTTATTCGGTAATAGCAAGCTTATTGTTGACCTTGCCTGCATTGGCTCAGTCTGATGTAACGTTTGGGATTCGTGCAGGCGTAAATTTTCAAAACCTCAACGGAAAAGATGCGGACGGCCATAAATTGGAGAATAATTTAAAGACGGGATTTAATGCAGGGGTAAATGCTGAAATTCCGGTTGGCATAGACTTTTATCTTCAACCGGGATTGCTATTCAGCACTAAAGGAGCAAAATATGATATCCAGGGAACAGAAATCACCCGTAACATTTCATATCTCGAATTGCCTATAAACTTTTTGTATAAGCCAGAACTGGGTGAAGGTCATTTATTGCTGGGATTTGGTCCTTATGCAGCTTATGCTTTAGGGGGTAAGATTAAAGGTGGCAGCACCGATATAGACATGGAGTTTGGTAATGAAATAGGGGAAACAAAACCATTTGATGCGGGTGCAAATTTGTTGGCAGGGTACGAGTTCAGTAATAACCTGTCATTTCAGTTGAATGCAGGCTTAGGTTTAATTAACATGTACAACCGGCCAAACGATGATTCAGAGACCTCTCTGAAAAATACAGGTTTTGGTGTTTCATTGGGTTATCGCTTTAAGTAATCTTTATTGAATATTCAATAAAAAGGCTGTTCAGTTAAGAGCAGCCTTTTTCTATTTATTCATTTACAATCTATCATCATTTCTTTGAGAACTGGTAGTTGATGGAGATTGTGTTTCCTTCGAAGTTTACATTTGACTTCAAATTCAGACTTTCAGCCGCCGCATCAACAATAGAGAACTTGTATCCTTCACGCACATCTTCTGCCTTTACACCACCAGGTAATTTTTTATATTGAAATATGGGTTGCTCATTTTCGACCCGGTAAGACCAAACAATATTTCTTTGACCAGGAGAACAGCCGCCTTCGGCTGAATTAATGGTGTAGGAACCCTTGCCGTTATTGGGTAGCACCCACGTACTGCCTTTAAGGCAAGCTTCAGTGCCCTCATCCAGCAATGTCAATTTAACCTGTTGACCTTCGGGTAAGCCTTCATAGGTTATTTTATCCAGCTGCCAGGTGCCTTTTAATTCATCGCGGCTCACCGACCCCGTTGTTTTTTTTGACGATGTACAGGAGAAAAAAGTAAATGCGGTAAGGAGGAGCACGGGAACAATAGTTTTCAATTTAATGTTTAGCATAACTTATTTTTTTATTCTATAAAGCAATACTGTAAATATTGTGCCTGTTTTAAAATAAAAATGCCGGTGACAAATATGTCAACCGGCAGAAAATATATTAGGTTCAAATTAACGCGTACCAGAAGTTGCTGTGTCTCCATTCAGCAACAACATTATTGACTCGTTTAAAATGTCTGATTTCTTTGTCATAAAGATCTCCATTTTTTCAACAGGAAGGCGCAACTCGTATTTGCCATTGAATGCGATGTCTGCGTCAAAATTTGGATTGATCCTGTTAAATGCAAGCAAATCCATTGAGACGTGCTTAATAATTATCGAAGAATTGTACCGCCCGGTAATCAACTGGCTCACTGAATTGTCCACCTCGCCATTTCTCGCCGTAATAGCATTAGTCAAATAATTCTTTGCTTCAATTTTGGTAAGCGTCGTTACGCCACCTGATCCTTCCATGATGTAATGCGTCGCGATAAATTTCTTCACATGTTTTCTTGATTCAGCCGGCAGGTATTTTTGAAGAGTCCAAAAATCACGGCTACCGCTCTTTTTTATTGCAGCGTTGACCTTGCCGGGGCCGCCATTATAAGCAGCAATAACCAGCAACCAGTCCCCATATATCGAATAAAGGTTAGTAAGATACCTGCAGGCAGCTTGGGTGCTCTTATAAATGTCCCTCCGTTCATCAACCTTACCACCGACTTTAAGACCCAGTTTGCGGGCGGTGGAAGGCATAAATTGCCAGGGTCCAACTGCACCCGCCCAGGAGGTTGCATGGCTCTTTAATTGCGATTCAATTACGGCCAGGTACTTTAATTCCTTAGGCAGCCCATGTCTCGTTAAAATTCCGTCCATCATGTCAAAATATGCACGGCCCCAGTCCTTCATTGCAGTCATTGACTTACTGTGCTTTGACATGTAATCTTCTACGAAATTGATTGCAAGGGGGTTCAACTGCTCAAAACTAACGCCATTGGGGAGCGTTTCTGTGGCGACAAATATGTCTTTGAAACCCGCCTTGGGGTCAGAAAGTGTATCCTTCTTAAATGAGTCTTTTGTTTGGATGCCGGCCGTGTCAGAACCAGGCCGATAATAGAATCCGGGTTCAGCCCTCGAATAATTTGAAAAAAGTAAAGCCAAAAAACAAAAAACGCCGAGTCTTTTCAACATTACAACGATTATTTAAATTCACAAAATCAGTCACTTACCCAAGGGCCGGCGGCGGCGCGCTATCGTTTATTGTTGCATCAACTGGTTTGAAAGGCGCAGCAAAGATAACTCGTCAAAGCGACTTGCCAGCACCTGCAGGCCAAAAGGCATGCCATTTGTGTGTTTGAAGAGAGGAAGTGAAATTGCGGGAACTCCTACTAAATTGGCCATAACGGTATAAATATCAGCAAGATACATAGAAATTGGGTCGTCCATTTTGTCCCCAATGTTAAAGGCCGTAGATGGTGCTGTAGGCAGAATAATGCAGTCTAAGTCATTGAAAATAAGCTGTATTTGATCATATAACAATTTTCTAACTTTTTGTGCTTTTGTGAAGTAGGCATCGTAATACCCGGCGCTCAAAACGAAGGTCCCAAGCATAATCCGTCTTTTAACTTCTTTTCCAAAGGCTTCAGATCTTGTGCCCTTGTACATCTCAACCAGGTCGGTCTCGCCTGGATCCCGGAATCCATACCTGACCCCATCGTACCGCGAAAGATTAGACGATGCTTCAGCAGTCGTCAAAACATAATAGGCAGGTACCACATGGTCGATTAAGTCAAAATCCACCGCCCGAACCTCGTGACCGTGTGTTTTCAATTTTTCTAATAACCCTTTTATAGACCTGGATATTTCAGGGTCAAGACTTGGATGGTTTAATGCTTCGTCAAAATAGGCAATGCGGTATTTTTTATATTCGGCCAATAAAGTGGAATACGGCGCCGAAGGTTGGTGTGAAACCGTGCTGTCAAATTCGTCACTCCCTGCAATTACTTCCAGCACAAGCGCCACATCTGCAATGTTTCTCCCGAAAATGCCGATCTGATCAAATGAGGAGGCGTAGGCAATCAAGCCGTGCCTGGAAATGCGGCCGTATGTTGGCTTGAAACCTATGATCCCACAAAAGTCAGCAGGTTGCCTGACGGATCCGCCAGTATCGCTGCCCAGGGACACCATGCAAAGATCAGCTTGCACCGCGACGGCGGAGCCTCCCGATGAGCCGCCTGGAATCTTTGACTCATCATTAGCATTAAGCACCTTTCCATAGACAGAGTTTTCATTGGTGGAACCCATTGCAAATTCGTCGCAATTCGAATTGCCGATAATGATAGCTTCTTCAGCCAGCAATCTTTCTATTGCTGTTGCGGAATAAACTGAAGTAAAGCCTTCTAATATTCGCGAGGCCGCGGTAAGAGGATGGCCTTTGTAGGCCAGTACGTCCTTGATACAAACCACTACACCGTGAAGCTTGCCAATCTTATCTCCACGCTTGCGTTTGGTGTCCAGGTTCATTGCCAATGAAATTGCTTCATCAGCATATACATTAACGTATGCATTGAGGTGCTTCCTTTCTTCAATTTGACGAAGGAAATATTCAACAGCCTGTAAGCAGGTAACCGTGCCTCCGTTTAGTGAAGAATGATATTGTTGAATAGAGGAAAAGCCGAACAAAAGAAATTATTCTTTTATCATTAAAAAAGCGACCCGTGCGGTCAAAAAGGCTGGTAGTTCTTAAGGGTTTTTTATGTCGTTAGCACTTTCTTCAATTTCCCTTTTCACATTGCTCTTGGCGTCATTGAATTCACGAACTCCTTTACCCAGTCCCCTCATCAGCTCAGGAATTTTGCGACCACCAAAGAGGAGCAGCACAATGATCAAAATGATAATGATTTCATTGGTGCCAAGCACTCCCAACAAGTCTGCGTGTATCATAGTAAGCAAATTAGATTTCAAAGATATGAAATAAGTGTTGCCAAACATAGCGGGCATTTTCTTTAATCCCTGCAAAAAAAAATCCTCTGCTCAGGCAGAGGATCTGATATATGATCAATAAATCCCTTATTTAGCTGGTTCAAGTGTCGCGATACGCTTTTCACGGATCCTTGCACTTTTACCGCTGCGTTTACGCTGATAAAACAATTTAGCCCGACGAACATTCCCGGTCTTATTCAAAATGATTGAGTCAACATTCGGAGAAGAAAAAGGAAATACTCTTTCTACCCCAACGCCATCAGAAATTTTGCGAACTGTGAAGGTTGCGGTAAAGCCGCTGCCTTGTTTCTTGATAACATCGCCCTTAAATGACTGGATACGCTCTTTATTACCCTCTATAATCTTATAGTTTACGGTAATATTATCGCCGGGCTTGAAATCAGGGAATTCCTTTTTATTATTCAACTGGTCGTGGACGTATGTAATGGCGTTCATAACTCTGATTTTTAAGGATGGCAAAGGTATGGGAAAGCAACTGAATTTCGAATTTGCAGTAATGTTTTTATGAAATTCAAACTGCGTGAAAGCTATAAATTACTAATTCCCAATAGCAAAAATACTAGCGTGCAATGTTTACTGCCCTTTTCTCCCTGATCACAGTAACTTTTATCTGGCCCGGAAAAGTCATCTCGGTCTGTATTTTCTGTGCTATTTCAAAAGATAACTTGTCTGAATCGCCATCTGACACCTTTTCGGCCTCAACAATTACCCTCAATTCTCTTCCGGCCTGTATCGCATAGGCCTTTTCTACCCCGGTGTATGCCATCGCCAGGTTCTCGAGATCCTTGATCCTCTGAATATACTGCTGCATGATTTCCCTTCTTGCTCCCGGTCTTGCTCCGCTAATGGCGTCGCATGCCTGGACAATTGGAGAGATCACAAATTGCATTTCCATTTCATCATGGTGGGCGCCAATGGCATTGACAACGGCCGGATTTTCGCCATATTTTTCAGCCAATTTTCCTCCCAATAACGCATGGCTTAATTCACTTTCTTCATCGGGTACTTTACCAATATCGTGTAGTAGGCCGGCACGTTTTGCAAGTTTTGGGTTAAGTCCTAACTCAGCGGCCATCGTTGCGCAAAGGTTGGCGGTCTCGCGGCTGTGCATCAGAAGGTTTTGACCGTAAGAAGAACGGAACCTCATCCGCCCTACCATTCGAACCAGTTCTTTATGCAAACCGTGAATGCCAAGTTCAATCACCGTTCTTTCGCCTATCTCCATTACCTGGTCCTCTATTTGTTTGCGCGTCTTTTCCACTATTTCTTCAATCCGTGCAGGATGGATCCTTCCATCCGTAACCAGGCGCTGAAGGCTTAAACGTGCAATTTCACGGCGAAGTGGATCGAAACTGGAGAGCAGGATCGCTTCCGGTGTGTCATCAACTATAAGGTCGACACCGGTAGCTGCCTCCAAAGCGCGAATATTGCGCCCTTCACGACCGATGATTTGACCCTTTACTTCGTCGCTTTCCAGGTTAAAAACAGTGATGGAGTTTTCAATGGCCTGTTCGGCTGCGGTACGCTGGATGGTTTGAATGATGATTTTCCTTGCCTCCTTATTGGCCTTTTGCTTGGCATCATCGATAATTTCCTGCTGGATGGCAAGAGCCTGGGTATGCGCTTCCGTTTTAAGGCTTTCCACTAACTGTGCTTTCGCTTCCTCAGCAGAAAGACCGGCTATCTTTTCCAGGCGGCGAATGTGCTCTTCCTGGTGTTTTTCGAGTTCGCTTCTTTTTATGTTGACGAGGTCAATTTGCCGGTTTAGATTTTCTTTTATAGCCTCGTTCTCTTTGACCTGTTTGTCCAGGTTTGTCTCTTTTTGGCTGATAGTCTGCTCTTTTTGCCTGATCCGGTTTTCGCCTTCATTAATTTTACGATTGCGATCGTTTACTTCTTTGTCGTGAGCTGATTTTAATTGAATAAATTTCTCTTTTACCTCTAGTTCCTTTTCTTTTCTGATTGTTTCGGCTCTTAATTCAGCTTCTTTAAGTAATGTTTTTGATTGCAAATCGGCTTCTTCAATTATTTTCTTTGTGTTCTTTGCGAAAATGAATTTACCCGCTATGATCCCAATTATAAGAGCAGCAACACCAATAATTATTGATATTAGGTTGGTATCCATGAATATCTTTTTTAATATGTTCCAAAATGAAATTGTTTATCCTGTCTGTACAACGAAACCCTAATAGATTTATTAACAGGTAGCAGGCGAAGATACAAAAGGGAAACAAATGGATGAAATTACCAATAACGATTAACTGGCAATGCGAACCAGTAATTATGAGGAATATGGTAATTTAAGAAGGCCTTAACCCGCTGTCAGGTGGCTATCTAAGAGCCGTTCTATTGAAGATAACTTTTCGGCCAGGGTGTTTTGTTCGATGTCTGCCGATCCATGTCCGGATTGTTGTTCTGTGGCCAGCCAGATAAGCACCATAGCTATGTAATCCTGCATGTCTTTTCCAGCAAACTGGGTTTTAAATTCAACGGTCTTGTCATTGATGGTTTTGACAGTCCGGCGAACGGTTTCTTCGTCTTTCGGATGCATTTTGATCCGGTAGCTCCGGTCACCAATGACTACTGTTGCAGCAATTAGTTGATCCATATCTTGAAATATTGAAAAACTATATATATTTTGGCATCACCTCGTTCAAAAGGCTCTGCATCCTGTTTAAAAATCAACTTTCCTCCTCTGGATTACCGCCAACTTAACCTAATAACTTCTGTTATGTTTGCCAAAATTAAGTCATCAAACTTTATTGATGCACTCCATCTGGAATTAATCACCTACAACCAAAATTCATTAAAATGTATCTTGAAGGACGACAAGGGCAGTATTTGCAGTGTTATTGAAAGGAATGTTTCTGATAACCAAAAGCAAATCTACTGGCCGGGTCTAAATGATCTTCCTTATGGCCGATACACGCTTGAGCTGTCACAGGGAGAGGAAGAAATGAGCATGAACCTCGTGAAAAGAGTTTGATTAATGACTTAGCATCGCGATACAACGGTCAATTTCTTTCACATAGCCGTTGATTCTCTTTTCAAATTGCTTTTTTTCTTCCTGGTCCATTTCCGCACCGTTGGAATACTTGAGAATTTCCACCTGCTCTCTCAGTTTTTCAGTTGTTACATGAAATTCGTCTGCCCGGCCCTTAAGCAGGTTCATCTCGTTTTTCAAAGCCTGGTTTTCCTTTTGCAGATTTGAATGATGCTTGAGGAGCAACTGAAGTTTATCCTGTATTCTCTTCAGATGTTGTTCGGAGTCAGTCATAGTTTAAGTTATGGTTGTCAATATGGATAATGATTAGTACCGGGGTCAACCTATTTTCGGATCTCTGCCTGCAAATTTTTCTCCAAACTCGTAATAATGGCCTTCATCCAGCCATCTATTTCCTGGTCAGTCAGTGTTTTTTCCTCATCGAGAAAAGTGAAATTGATCGCGACTGATTTCTTGCCGGCCCCCAGCTTTTCACTTTCAAAGACATCAAATAATCTTATTCCCTGCAATTTATTCAATTTTAGAGCCTCTACGCTTTTTTCGATTTCTTCATAAGCCAGCCTGTTTGGGATCACAAGAGAAAGATCCCTTTGAACTGAAGGAAACTTTGGGATCAGGTTAAAAGCCGGTTTATTTGCCGCTGCCAGCGTCGACAACACGTCCCAATTTAAATCCGCGAAAAAAACAGGTTGTTTGATATCGAAACGAGCCAGTATTTTTTTGCTGACGATGGCTGCCTGGAGCACGACAATTTCTCTTATTTTACCCTGGAGGCCGTCTTCAAAGCATAGATCGTTTAATCTTTCGAATCGGTCAATGTTGACCCCGATCTGTTGCAAAACTTTTGAAACGATACCCTTCAGCACATAAAAGTCAGTAGTCGACGATTTTGTTTTCCACCCATCCTCGAGGTATTTGCCGGTAACGTACAAGCACAGGTGTTCCGGCTCTTTATATTTCCCGGGACCTTCAGTAGAATATGTTTTACCAAATTCAAACAACTTTAGATCATTGCTCTTCCTATTCAGGTTGTGAGCTATTGCTTCGAGCCCGGTTTCAAGCATTGATGGACGAAGGATATCCAGCTCAGCACTAAGGTTGTTCAGCATTTTGACTGCGAATCTCAATTCATCATCGGAGAAATAGGCAGAATTGGTAATTGAGTTAGTCATTATCTCGTTAAAACCAAGGCCAACAAGATAATTTGCCGTCTTTTCTTTGTATGCTTCGGGTGCAAAATTGTCTTCGACCGCAGGGGTAATCGTGATCGCATCCGGAATGTCGACGTTGTCAAGCCCGTCAATGCGAAGGATCTCCTCGACCAGGTCAGCCGCCAAAGTAATATCCGGCTTGTGATAGGGCACGGCAACTCTCAATTCATCGATGCCCCGTTTTACAATTTCAAACCCCAGGCTTACAAGTATGTCATTGACTGTGTCCTGGTGATAATTTTTGCCGCTTAGTTTTTTCAGGTAATGATATTTCATCCCAACCTGCACTTTTTCTTTTGGGTTTGGATAAACGTCAACTATTTCAGAGGCAATTTCACCGCCGCAAATTTCTTTGATCAGCATTGCCGCTCTTCTTAAAGCGACAACTGTTCCCGAAATGTCGGTTCCTTTTTCAAACCTTGATGCCGCATCCGTCCTCAATCCATGACGGAACGACGTTTTCCGGGTGATCAGGGGATCGAAGCAGGCGCTCTCTAAAAAAATACTCTTTGTATTCTGCGTTACCCCGCTATGAAGACCTCCAAACACACCGGCAATACACATTCCTTCTTTCTCATTGCAGATCATCAGGTCTTCCGAGCTCAGCTTTCTTTGCTTTTCATCGAGTGTAATAAACGGCGTTCCTTCCGGAAGATTCTTTACAATAATCGTTTTTCCGGTAATGGCATCCGCGTCAAACGCGTGAAGTGGTTGCCCCGTCTCGTGCTGGACAAAATTTGTGATGTCGACAATATTATTGATCGGCCGCAGACCAATAGCTTTTAATTTTTGCTGCAGCCACTTGGGAGATTCTTTAATAGTAAGGTTCGTAAGCGTTATTCCCGAATACCTTGGACAGGCTTCCTGATTTTCGACCTTCACGGCAATAACTAATGAATTATTGTCTGGCTTAAAACCCGTATCAGCCGGCAATCTTGGTTTCAAATGTTTTCTATCGTGATGGCTCAAATACGCGCATACGTCTCGCGCAACGCCCCAATGACTCATCGCATCCATATGGTTTGGGGTAAGGCCGATTTCATATATCCAGTCTTCGTAAGGTTTGAAATACTCAATTGCAGTCGAGCCTACCTTTGCATCTTTGGACAAAACCAAAATGCCGGCGTGTGATGTTCCGAGGCCGATTTCATCTTCAGCGCAGATCATACCATAGCTTTCCACGTTACGGATCTTAGCTATTTTCATTGTCAGTGAATCACCAGCGGTTGGATAAATAGTTGTGCCAACAGGCGCCACTACTACTTTTTGACCTGCCGCTACATTGGGCGCGCCGCAAACAATTTGCAATGGTTCGCCGTTCCCGATACTCACCTTTGTCAGCGTAAGCTTATCGGCATTGGGATGTTTTTCAGTACTAAGTACTTCACCGATGATCAACCCTTTTAACCCGCCCCGTGCTTCTTCATATTTTTCCATGCTTTCCACTTCGAGCCCTATTGAAGTAAGAATCCTGCTCAACCTTTGGGGGTCTACTGTTTCTGGTAAATATTCACTCAGCCATTTATAGGAAATCGTCATATTTCTCCATTATAAAACAGGCCGGGCCTGCGTGTTTATAGCGGCAGCAAATATAATACGTTCTCAACGATCACCTGCTGAAAGTCCCCCACGAAATTGCGTTCCATGGATCGCAGATCCTGGTGCATTGTTACACCACGTAAGTGTATTGTTCAATCGGTATAATAATTTTCGAAGTAGAAATTGTATTTGGTTTTGATTTGTGTTCGTGAAATTTCATTTATCATCATGCGTTGATTTTTTATACACCATTGTGCCAATCTTTTTCTTCGGCTATGACCAACTTTTGGTTAAATTACAAATGACGCTTGGAATTTTGCCAGGCAAATGACATGTGGATAACCCTCCGGACAATGGTGAAAAATTAGTGCAGAAAGAAAAAGTTGAGTTAATTGGATTTTTGATTGGTATTTCGATTCTATATTCGCCGTCTGACTGACGGAAGGAAACATTCGGATAACGGAAAAGTAATTTTCTCATAATATAAGTCTGGCATCTTTATCCTAAGGTCATTGGTGTGGAATCAATGGGTTAATTTATTATCTCTATTACCGGACGATGGACCTGACGAATCTAAACAAAGACAGGAAACAAAAGAGAAGATCGTCTTTTGACCTCGGTACAATGGTATACGGCAAGGTGCCGCCACAGGCAAAGGACCTGGAAGAGGCCGTGTTGGGTGCGATTATGCTTGAGAAAACGGCCTTTGACACCGTTGTCGAAATTTTAAAACCTGAATGTTTTTATGTCGACGCACATCAGCGCATCTTCAGCGCGATGCAAAGTCTTTCCAATAAGAGCCAGCCGATCGATATCCTGACGGTAGTTGAAGAATTGCGCAGCCGTGAAGAGCTGGAAATGATAGGAGGTCCCTATTACGTTACAAAGTTGACCAATACCGTTGTTTCAGCTGCCAATATTGGTGCGCATGCAAGAATCATTTTGCAAAAATTTATTCAGCGCGAATTGATTCGTATCAGCGGCGAAATCATAAGTGATGCTTATGAGGACTCTACAGATGTATTTGACCTCCTCGACGATGCAGAAAGCAAATTATTTGAAATAACAAATAATCACCTTCGCAAAGATTATAATTCCATTGACACGATATTGGTCAATACGATTAAACGTATTGAAGACCTGCGCCAGCGTAATGAAGATGTGACGGGTGTACCCAGCGGTTTTGCAGGTTTGGATCGCGTTACGTACGGATGGCAAAATACTGACCTGATCATACTTGCCGCAAGGCCCGCTGTTGGTAAAACTGCATTTGCTTTAAATCTTGCACGAAATGCGGCGATGCATCAAAGTAAACCGACTCCGGTTGCAATGTTTTCGCTTGAAATGAGTGCGGGACAACTCGTACAACGTATACTTTCTGCGGAAAGCGAGATCTGGCTGGAAAAGATAGCGCGGGGTAAAATGGAAGAGTATGAAATGAAGCAACTTTATGCAAGGGGAATCCAGCGGTTGTCGCAGGCGCCGCTTTTTATCGATGACACACCCGCACTGAACATTTTCGAATTGAGAGCTAAGTCCCGGCGTCTTAAAAATAAACACAACATCGGGCTAATCATCATTGATTATTTGCAACTGATGAGTGGCACGGGAGAAAACAGGAATGCGAACCGCGAGCAGGAAATAAGCAATATTTCAAGAAACCTTAAGAGCCTGGCTAAAGAATTAAATGTCCCAATCATCGCATTATCGCAATTGAGCCGTGCGGTGGAACAACGTGGAGCAAAAGAAGGCAGCCGTATTCCACAACTAAGCGATCTGCGTGAATCAGGCGCTATTGAACAGGATGCCGATATGGTGATGTTCCTGTACCGGCCCGAGTATTACGATATAAACTCAAATGCAGAAGGCGAGAACATCAGGGGACTAACAGAAGTAAAAATCGCCAAGCATCGTAACGGTTCGCTCGAAACAGTGAAACTAAAAGCTTTGCTGCACATACAGAAATTTACCAATTGGGACGAAGACCCATACAGTGGTATTGGATTACCTGCTGGTGGCTGGAGGCCGGTTGAAGATAGCGGTGGTGGCGAGAAGCTATTCATTCAGACAGGCAGCAAAATGAATGACATAAAGGAAGATGAAGATCCTTTTCAGCAATAGCTAATGACTTCTTTTTTGTCCGGTTCATGTCAACCGGACTTTTTATTTTTACTTATGGCACTTCCTTTTTTTTATGCTGGTGATTACGATCCCTCATCATCCAGCGTAATATTGGACGAGGAGACTTCCCGTCATATAGTGCAGGTGCTTCGGATGAAAAAAGGAGAAAAACTAAATCTTACTGACGGTAAGGGCAGCCTGCTAACCTGCCTCATCATCGAGGAGCATAAAAAACATTGTGCGGTTTCAGTCGAATCCAAAATCCAAAACCCAAAATCGAAAATCAACATTGCCATTGGAATTTCGCTGTTGAAAAACCCTGCCAGATTCGAATGGTTTTTGGAAAAAGCTGCAGAGATTGGCGTAGATGAGATCATTCCATTGATATGCGAGCGAACCGAAAAAGAAAAATTCAGGCGCGAAAGGTTGCATACCATTCTCGCAAGTGCCATGATACAATCGCAGCAATGCTGGTTGCCGGTACTGCATGAACCTATTGCCTTTGAATTGCTATTCCGCCAGGAAGAAGTGACCAATATTCCGGGGCGATTTATTGCCCATTGCGACGAAGGGGAAAAAGCAAATCTCGGCAGCTCTGTCAATCATTCATCTTTGTCAAGGATTATTTTAATTGGCCCCGAAGGTGATTTCACAAAAGCGGAAATCGATCTTGCACTTCGCCACCAATTCAAACCTGTATCATTGGGAATAACAAGGTTAAGGGCAGAAACGGCAGGAGTGGTGGCGGCGTCGATTTTGAAGATGACTAGCTGATAACTCCAAGTTCTCTTACCACTTTCATTAATGATTGGGTATTATGCACATTGAATTTTTGTAGCATATTTTTTCGATGAGTGTCTACCGTATAATTGCTTAAAAAAAGTTTCACTCCGATCTCTTGGCTTGTCAAACCTTCGGCAAGCAATTGTAATATTTCTTTTTCTCTTCTTGTCAAACCGGGTATGTCATTTTTTGGGAGGTCATAAGATTGCAGTTGCTGTAAAATTTTTGCATTAGCGGCCTTGCTCAGGTAGATTGTGCCGTCCATCACGCCGTAGACAGCTTCAATGAGCTCTTCTCTTTCTGAGGTTTTTAAAAGATAACCGTTCGCCCCTTTTTTGATCAGCTGGTTAATGATACCTGCCTCATTAATATAAGTGAGACCCAATATTTTTATCGTCTTGTTTTTTTCCCTGATTAATTCACACAAACGGAGACCATCCATATCGGGAAGATTGACATCGAGGAGAACCACGTCAACCTGTAGTTCACCTGCTAGCAAGGAAAGTGCCTCTTTGGCATTTTTTGCAGAGGCTTCTATTTGTAAATATGGTTCATCCCTTAGCATTGTCCTGATGCCATCAATTACCAGGGGATGGTCGTCGACGATAAGGATTTTTATCATAGTCGTCCTTCGACTATAAAATTACTTATTATGAACGAAGATTGAGAATGCAAGAGTATTAGTTTTCATTTAGTAGCAGGTCAATCATAACCGTTGTGCCAATACCTTTTCTCGAATCAATAGTAAGTTTTCCATTCAAAAAATCCACCCGGCTTTTTACCGTCGCGATCCCCATTGTTTTTTTAACTTCTGCTTCACGGATGTCAAAGCCCCGACCATTGTCTTCAACGGTAAGACTTAGCCTGTTGCCTTCGCGGTTGATTTGGATAAGGGCTGTCGTGGCACCTGCATGCTTGATAATGTTATTTACCAGTTCCTGGATGACACGGTACAGCATAATTTCGGTAGACCCGCTCAACCTTTTTTCCATGCCAAAAGTTTGCAACGAAATCTTAAGCAACCCTCCTGAACTGATATTGCTGCAAAAATCCTGGAGTGCCTCAACAAGTCCCACCTTCATCAGTACTTCCGGCATCATGCTGTGTGCGACTTTCCGCAGTTCATCGGAAGCATTGTTGATCAGGTCCAGGGTTTTCTTATATAGAGGATTTTCTTTTACCGAAGGACTTTCCCTCTGAAGTGTACTGTAGTGCATTTTTACAGTGGAAAACAGGCCGCCCAATCCATCATGCAGGTCTTTGGCAATTCTTGTTCTTTCAGTCTCTTGTCCGTCAATCATCGATTGAAGGGAAATCACCTGGTGTTGCTTTTCCATGGAAATGATCCTTGCCTCCTGTAGCGCTGATTGTTGTTTTGAAAGTTTTTGTTTGTTGCGGAAATTTTTTCTTAGTAACGAGAGGATGATTACGGCTATAACTAAAAGCCCGCCCGCAATTGCCAGGTAAGTATTTCTTTTCTTCAGCGCAAAATCCTTTTGCTGCTCTACCTGTTGCAGTCGCAGTATTTCAGTTTCTTTCTTATTTGTTTCATATTTTGTTTCGATATACGAAGTGTAATTCCTGGTTTCGGCGTCAAGTATGCTATCCTTGAGATCCAGATGAAGTTTTATGTTTTCATACCCGCTTTTAAAGTCACCAGCTATTGAATAATACTCACCCAGGCTCAGCGCAACGGAATACAGCGCTCTTTTATTATTATATTCTTTGGCCAGCAATGCTGCCTTGTCGAAATACTCCTTCGCCTTTGTAAGGTAGTTCAGTTTAAGAAATGCCTGGCCCAGCGCATTGTATTGATGAGCTAATTGGTATTGATCATCAAGGGTAATAGCTTTTTCTATGGATGCTTCAAAATAAGCAACTGCCTGGTGGTAGTTTTCTTTTTTGAAATGATACATTCCTGCGGTGCTGAAGGCTTCGGCGGCCAGGTTATGGTCGCCGGCACTATTTGCAATATCAAGGAGTGGTTGCAAATAGCGAAAGGCTTCTTCGAATTTATTGAGATAAATCAGGTTGGTACACAGCGATTGCAACGTGTACCCGACCTGTAAGTTATCTTTCCTTGACTCGGCAATTTTTAATATTTTTTTCCCAGTAATAACCGCCTTCTCATAATTCTTTATCTGGCCTAAAACGGAAATTAGATTTTGATAGACGAAAAGGGATAACGTTGAATCCTTGAGATCATCAAATGCCTCTGCTGATTTTAAAAAATTGTCAGCGGCTCCCCAATAATCCCCCTGTTTATAATTAATACCGCCTCTTGCATTTGCAGATTTTGCCAACTGACTCTTGTCTCCTCTCTTCAAAAAACTCTGTTCGGCGATAGTCAGGAATGAATCTGCTTTAACATAGTCGTTCAGGTCTGCGTAAGTAAACCCCGCGACATAAGCCATAGTGCCAATGCCGTACTCGTACTTCAATTTTTTGCTTAGCTCAAATCCCTGGAGCGCATATTCTAATGCGTTATTTAAATCAGTGTAACCTGCATTGTTAGCTAAATCTCTCAAGAGTTTTACTTTGACCGTGTCCTCATTTGATTTGCCAAGCTCGGTGATAAGACTATCCATCTGATGCTTCGTTAGTTGTGCCTGCATTATTAATGGAATGAAGTACAGTAATACAACAACAATAAAATAGACGACAAACGGCTTTTTCTTTCGATCCATAGCAATAAGTTTCAAAATTGAAAAAAGGACGTTAGTTGAAAGGTAGTAAGATATTAATTCTGCGGTCTACCGGATTTTAGGTATTTCCTGCCTTTACTTTTCACTAACTATCGGTATTGTCTTCCGGTCACTGGAGAGATAGTTTTGTCCACGTTATTCCAAAACCGGTCAATATGAAATTTTCCATTTACGAAATTATCTTTTCTGTTTTGTTCGTCGGCTGCGCGGAAAATTCTTTTTCCCAGGTTGAACAAGCAGCCGGCAGAGTATCACCCAAAGAACTTACCATACCTGCTTCACCGGTTTTTGATATGATGGGTGTCACTCCATCCCTGGTCAACCGTACCTCAGACATAAAAGATTTTAAAGTGGATTGGTCATTTAAGTCGTGGCGCCTCAATCCCAACCTGGCCATTCAATCACAACCCATATGGGAATTGTTTTATAACAGGCAGGACGTGGACAAGTATCAAAAGGCGTCATCTTTTTTGCGGAGGCTGTCGTCGCTCGACGTTTCAATTGGATCGGTACAAAATGAAGAAAGTGACAGAAGAATGGGATTTGCTGTTAAGTTGAATTTGTTCACTCAGAAAGATCCGCTGTTAGCTCAAGAACTTTATACAGACGTTAGTGACAAATTCAAGGCAGAAAAGGCTGAGCTCGAAAACCAGTGGAAAGAATTAAAATTCAGGCTCGATACAACTCAGAATATTCTCGAAAAGCCGGCACTGCGCGAACAGATAAAGTCAACTGAACAGCAATTATCGTCGATTAACTCGCGCCGGAGGCTGGAAGTGAATGAACGTGCAAAAATCTTTGTAGAAGAAAACTGGAATGCTGCTTCAATTGACATTGCCTACGGCAGGGTTTATACTTATAAGACCGACAGTGCCGGCGGATTGGAAGGACTTCGGCTAAATCGCAATACAGGACGCTCAGCCTGGATCAATGGCAACCTGGGGATTGGCAAAAAGTTTCTGTTAACAGGCCTGTTTCGCACAAGCTGGTACGAAGAGGAAGTGGATTTTATTATGAAAGATCTTTCAACAGGAGAAGAATCATCCCGGAAAGCGGTCGCTGACAATACACTTTACACTATGGGGCTAAACCTGCGCTACGGCGGTTCCATCTACACATTTTTTATTGAGTTTTTCTATGAAAATAAGGGATTGAAGACTCCTGTCGAAGCTTTGAATGAAGCATTCGGGGGTCCGCATAGCGGATTTGAGATCGTTGCGTCATCAGTGAAGTGGGACGTAGTGCATCCCAATACAATTTCATTTGGCGGCGACTGGCGAATCGGCCGGAGTGTAATGCTGAACTATGGTATGCGATGCATTTTTAACAACGATTGGAAATTCAAAACATTTACGCCGGTGGTATCCATAGCCTGCCTGATGCGCTAGCAAAAAATAGCAACTAAATATGTGTCACCTTATTCCTAATAATCAAAAACAATTGCAATGAAAAAGCTATTAAGATTTATGATATGCTTGCTTTTATTTACGAGCATGATTACACATGCCCAAACAGGAGCAAACTGTTTTAATACGCAGTTTAATAACAGTGCAACCAGTCTGAATACCAAAAATGCCTATTTGCTGGGTTACCTGTGTACAATGAGTTACGCCGATTATCTCAGGTATCTTTTTAGCCCGGTCCAGTCACAGGAAAGCAATTTTATTACAACCATAAGGGACGATGATGATAAATTCAAAGATGAGTTCGATCGAAAACTGAGGTATTTATTTTCCAGTGCGCCGGCGTTCGCTTCAGTAGCTACAACTATCGGAACTATCGATGCCAATCCTGAGCTGGCTGTAAATAAATCCCTTGGTTCGGCCGCAGCTATCGAGCCCTCAGTGACCTTTGATTTTATCCATAAATGCAATCCCGGCGGGTATGATCCCGAAGCACTTTTTATTTCCACTCCAACTACCATTTATGTCGTGTTCAGAGGCACTGACAGGGTTGCCTGTAATATCAAGAAGATTGGATACGATTGGGCAGAATGGATGGCCAGCGACTTTAAATTCTTAAAGCGGGATGCTTCCATAATGCATTCTCAGATAAAAGGACAGGTACATCGCGGGATGGTGGAAAGCCTGATGTCGCAGAATTTTGCAAGCGAACTCGGTGCCCTTGTTTCTTCAGCCGTTAAAAACAAAAGCACCAATGCGACCAAAAAAGTCTGGATAAGCGGTCATAGCCTGGGCGGCGCACATGCCCAATTATTTGCCCTGTACCTTAAATACAATTACAATATCACTGCCCAGGGATTGTACGTTTATGAAGCACCTCATCCTGGTGACGCAACCTTTGTTGGTCAATTAAACAACGATATCGGGAAAAGCAGAATTCAACGGTTTGAGTTTGGAGATGACCCGATTCCAACGCTCCCTCCGCAGTCATTTCTCTTCTCCCGGGCTGGCGAAAGAAATTATTTTAAGGATTATAGCAGCAATAATTTAAGGACCGAGCAGACTCTGGCTGACGATGCTAAAATCCTTTGTGCCTTCGGTAATTTACCGGGTGAACAAATTCCCCAGGCGGCAAACTTCGAATTTCCCCCTTATTGCCCGGGTTCTCCGTGCTATCATCATCCCACATTTGTATTACAAGCATTAAGGCACCAGCTAAGCGCATCGGTACTTACTTCGTTTCCACCTGCCGTGCCCTTACCTGTGGCGGGTGACAACTGTAACAAAGGTGACCTTACAAAAGCAGAAAATAATGATCTGATCAACAATACTGCAACTGCCGTCGAAAATTCGATTGCCAATATTGCATGGGCATCCGGGAATATCCTGGACAATTTGCTGGGAAGCGGCATCGCAGAAGGGAACTATAAGCTGGCTTGTTATGCCTTTAAAAACAATTCAAAAAAATACCTTAACTGGAACGGAACTACAAACAGCCAGCTAAAAATAGACAATAGCGGAACCGTGTTTACGCTGAAACACAAGGTAACCGGAGGGTATCAACTTTTTAAGAGCGCCGGAAATATGGCGGCAGATGTAAAATATAATTTTGGCATTCCTACCGGTGCAGAAGAAACTCCCAAAATCATAATGAAAGCCAAAGATGACATAATTGGCGACGAAGAAACCTGGTATTTTTTCAAAATTCAAAACACAACAAATACGTATGTGCTTTTGAACTGGAACACGCAGAGAGTCTTGGGTTCGGCTATTGAATGCATTACGGAGGGAAGTTGTGGCGTGAATGAATTTACTGCGAAAAGTAATGAAGCAACCCAGGTATGGATACTCGAAAAAGTAAACTAATCCAATAGCTCTGGCCATAGCACCAGGACCTTCCAGGGAAGCTTTTCTAAAAAATTTCAAGGAAAAATCTGGATGTGCAATATTCCCTTCAAGAAAAGGGCAGGACTAATATGCTCATACCAATCATAAATTTTTTCAATCAATTCTTAAAATTTAAAAATCAAAAAAAATGAAAAAGCGAACTTTTCAATTAATTCAACTCACGTTGATTGCTGGCAGCCTGCTTCTGACCAGCCTGGCAGGGGCCCAGGATTTAAAAACGGAGTTGTCGCAAATTGTACCAGCGCAAGGCAATATCAATTTCTTTACCCCTGATGAGCTAAATAAGAAATGGGTGGAATTTACGCAAAACAAAAACTGGCAGATCCTCGAAAAAACAGTAGCGGCAAGAAAATTTAACCGCATACTGAATAAAGAAGCTGCCTGGGGATTTACCGGAACAACTGTAAATGACAAAGGCGAGAAGGTAAGTATTTTACTATGTCTCTTTGATTTTCTGAACCCCGCCAACATAAAACAAGGTTGTTCCATGCTTTGGGCAAAAGTGGGTACAAAATCTTACAAGGCATACATTGTTTTCCCCGAAGGAGAAACCAAAGATGTCAATAGGAAATTTGACCTTACTGAAGAATGGTACGTGGATGAGGCCAAGGGAACAATCGTTAAGGCAAGCAGTTGGGGACGGACATTTAAAAAGTGTGTTCAGCGTGGCGTAGCAGCTCCCGGCATTGAAACAGAATTAAGCAATAACCGTAGCCGGATCGTGATTGGTGGTGGTTCAGTAACTGTAAGTTGCCCGGGAATTTGTTTGGCAGGAGCAATAGGTTGCACTGGCCTGGCAGCCGGAGTCGCAACTTCTATCATACTGGCTGGTATTGTTGCCGCCGGAACCGAAGGCGTAGGAATCCCGGTTTTGATCGCTGCAGGAGGAATTGGCGGCGCCATGCTCGCTACATGTGTTGGAACAAGTTGTTTGGCTTGTGTTCTGATGTGCGCACTCGGGGCTTTGTAGACGTTTTGGTGAATCGATCGTTCTACTGCCTGGAGGTTTATGAAGAATGGCTGTCTCAAAAATCTGACCATCGATCTGCTAATTTGAGACAGCCTTTATATTTTTTCAATAAGAGATTTTTCATCATTCTAATTAACTGGCCTCATCTGAATAATTTTCTTCATCTTTCAATAAAGGGTCATTTAGTTCAACCACCCGTTTCTTCTTTCTTTTGCGCATAATCATATTCAACATCTCGACGGCAAAGGAAAAGGCCATGCCGAAATAGATATAATTTTTCAAATGAAGTTCGTGTGCTTTTTCGGCATCCCAGCCTTCTATCACCAGGCTAAGGCCGATCATAACAAGAAAGGAAAGTGCCAGCATTTTTAATGTAGGATGCTTATGAATGAAAGCAGAAATTTTTGGACTAAAAGTAAACATGATGATCATAGCAATGATAACAGCGGCTATCATGATCTCTACATGTTGCGCGGTACCACCCGCGGTGATAATGCTATCAAATGAAAACACAGCGTCGATGATCATAATCTGTGCAATAGCTTTACCCAGCGTCAAACTTTTAGTGTTTGCGCTGACTGCATTCGGATCTTCGCCTTCCAACTTGTGATGAATTTCCATCACCGATTTATAGATAAGAAAAAGTCCGCCTGCCAGCATAACCAGGCTTGCAAGATCAAATCCTTTGCCGGCCAGGGTAAAGAGTGATTTTCCCTTTTGCGATAAAAGCCAGCTTAACCCCAGGAGCAACAGGCTCCGGGAAATGATACCCGTGATCATCCATATGCGTCGTGCTGATTTTTGCTGTTTAATGTCGGCAAGCCTGTTCAATATAATACTTACAAAGATTACATTGTCTATTCCCAAAACGACTTCTAATACTACAAGGATAAAAAAACTGATGATACTTTCAGAAGTAAATAGATGTTCCATAAATTATTTGCTAATGAACGTCGCGTTATGATGAAATTGCCTTGCGACAAATGTGGCTAATAAATGGCAGACAGCTGAATTTATTTTAGTGAGTTACATATTTTTTTCACGATGCCCGGACCCTCATAAATGAAACCCGTCCACACCTGCAGAAGGTCAGCGCCGACATTCAATTTTTCTTTGGCATGCGCACCCGTAAAAATTCCACCTGAAGCAATAATGGGAATTTCGCCCGCTGTTTTTTTGTGGATATATTCTATTATTAAGGTAGATCTTTCCCTGATCGGTTTACCACTCAGACCACCCTGGCCTATTTTTTCAATTTCGTCTTTGCTTGTAAGCAATCCGGCACGACTCACAGTTGTGTTTGTACACACCAGGCCATCCAATTTGATTTCCAATGCGAGGTCAAGGATATCGTCGATCTGATCCTGCATCAGGTCCGGAGATATTTTTAGAAGAATGGGCTTTGATCGGGCTTTGCCATTGTTGATCATTTGCAGGTGACGCAGAATTTTTCGCAATGATTCTTTTTCTTGCAATTCGCGAAGTCCCGGTGTGTTGGGACTACTTACGTTTACCACGAAGTAGTCAACATATGGATGCAATTCTTTAAAACAGATTTCATAATCCTTCCACGCGTCTTCATTAGGTGTGATCTTGTTTTTTCCAATATTGCCGCCAATGATCAAATTGCTGGACTGGGACCGGGCATCTGACCTCCATTTTTTTAACCGGCGGGCAACAGCTTGCACGCCGTCGTTATTAAATCCCATCCGGTTTACTATCGCACTGTCTTTTGGCAATCTGAAGAGCCGTGGTTTTTCATTTCCCCCCTGGGGCAGGGGAGTGACCGTGCCTATTTCTACAAAGCCAAATCCCAGCGTTTCCAGTTCGTTCAGCCATTTGGCATTCTTATCAAACCCGGCTCCGAGCCCCACCGGGTTTTGAAACTTCAGGTGCAATTCCGTTGTAGTTAGCCGGCTGTCCTTTGCGGAAAAATACCCGGCTATTAATCTCCTTATTAAGCCAATGCTACACAATGCTTTCAATGAATTCATCAAAAAATAATGGATGGATTCCGGCGGAAATAAAAACAGTATGCGTCGTATAGCGTTATACATAGCGGGTGCGAAGATAAATGAAGTTCCATAGGCTTGGTTGCTATAGGAACTCTGACTAATTTTGGTATAGAAAGTTGCATAAACAACCAGTCATATAACGACCAAGAAGATTGTGTTGCAGAGAACCAAACTGGAAACTGCAAACTATAAACCAAAAATTTGTAAAGGTTCAACCTTTTTAATCTTTTAAAACTTCATTATGCAGGAAGCTTACATTGTAGCAGGATATAGAACGGCTGTTGGCAAAGCCAAACGAGGTGGATTTCGATTTTATCGACCGGACGACCTGGCGGTAGAAGTAATTAAAGGCCTGGTTGCATCGGTGCCGCAACTTGAAGCCAATAGGGTAGATGATGTGATAGTGGGTAATGCAGTGCCTGAAGCTGAGCAGGGATTGCAGTTTGGAAGGATCATCTCTGCCAGGGCACTAGGTTTTGACGTACCGGGAGTAACGGTAAACCGGTATTGCGCGTCAGGCCTGGAAACAATTGCTATTGCGTCTGCGAAGATCAGGACCGGGCAGGCTGAATGTATAATTGCCGGCGGCACGGAAAGTATGAGCCTTGTTCCCACTGCCGGATGGAAAACAGTTCCTTCTTACTCCATTGCGAAGGATGATCCCGACTATTATCTCAGCATGGGTTTAACTGCGGAAGCTGTTGCGAAAGATTATAAGGTTAGCCGCGAGGACCAGGATGAATTTTCATATCAGTCACATCAGAAAGCAATCGCTGCTATCCAGAATGGATATTTTAAAAGCGGCATCCTGCCCATTAACGTGGAAGAAACCTATTTAGATGGAAAGGGTAAAAAACAGAAAAGAAATTTTGTAGTTGAAACCGATGAAGGTCCGAGGGCCGACACTTCGCGCGAAGCGCTTGCAAAATTGAAACCCGTATTTGCAGCGGGGGGCGTAGTGACTGCAGGCAACTCCTCTCAAACATCGGATGGAGCTGCATTTGTGATCGTAATGGGCGAAAAAATGATGAATGAATTAGGTTTAAAACCAATCGGCAGGCTTGTAGCATGTGCGTCGGCAGGTGTTCCTCCCCGTGTAATGGGTATAGGACCTATTGCCGCCATTCCGAAAGTGATGAAACAAGCAGGTATGAACCTGGGCGATATTGACCTGGTTGAATTAAATGAAGCATTCGCCTCACAGGCTATCGCGGTGATCCGGGAAGTAGGTTTGGATCCGGCAAAGGTTAATATCAACGGCGGCGCTATCGCACTAGGACATCCTCTGGGTTGTACAGGCGCCAAACTCACAATTCAGGTATTAAATGATATGAAGCGGTTGAATAAGAAATATGGAATGGTCACGGCTTGTGTAGGAGGAGGGCAGGGGATAGCGGGAGTAATAGAAAATCTTTAATTAAAGCATCTTTTTTGTTGATGTCTTTTGTCTCGTACGTCATCCGCTTATGTTCCCACTTTTAAAGTTGGTATTTGCAACGCCGGGATGCAACTTTTACTTCACTTTGTTTGCATTTGATGCTGAATCGTGATTATAATAAACTCCGCCGGTTGCGTTGGCGCCAGGCCTATTGTGGTAATAAGTTTATTTTCCAGAATGTCTTCCGCTGTCATGTTCTCCCCTAACCCTACATTCACAAAGTAAGCTTGTTCAGGCTTAGCTCCGGCAAATGCACCGGATTTCCAAAGCGTAGTTAGAAAATTTTCAACCATTGTTTTTATTTTCGACCAGGTGTTTTCATCATTAGGCTCAAATGTAAAAGCAGCAATACCCGTCCTTACAGAGTCCTCCACCATATTAAATAAACGGCGAACGGAGACATAGCGCCATTCATTATCTGTTCCGGCAAGGGTTCTGGCTCCCCACAACAAAGTTCCTTTACCATTAAAGTACCGTATGGCATTGATTGACTTGCCGGTGTTGACATCCAGATTAAGGATTTCCTGTTCATGGTTGTCAATGGGTGTGGTTGGCGCTTTCACAAGTGATAAAGCGACATTGGCCGGGGCTTTCCATACGCCTTTGTTTCTGTCTACGACAGAATAAATTCCAGCAATGGATGGAGATGGCGCAAGTGTAACGGGAAAGTTTGCTATTTCGTTTTTTATAAGGGCGTAGATTGCTGTTCCGGTGAGTTTAGGATTATTTAAATAAAAGGCATCCCACTCACCCTTACTGTTACTGTCCTCCATTCCCTCTTCTCTTGTAACAGTATCATGTGTTATTCTTGCCGAACTATCGGCGTAGTAACAACCAATAGCTGATTGTAAGGAAGGATAATAGGCCGCGCCATACTTTAGTGATAAAGGATTTTCACCGCCGGTTACATTCTCCCTGAAAACATCTATCGCTGATTTTCCCTGGAGATCATTATGACTTATATCCATGATCACAAAACGATTGCCCAATTCGGAAGCCTGCAGCAATGCTTCATTATACAGAGAATAGAGGTCAGTTGCCTTGGCAAGCCAGGTTCCGTCTGCAAATACAAGAAGAGTGGGTTCGGCGTGTTTGTATACTTCATCCAGTCCCCTTTTTAATTCTTTCTTACTGAGTAATTGTTTGGGTTTACCAACTGAAACAACATAACATGGTCCGCCGCCATTTGCAAAATAAGACTGCAACTGGTAATGCATGTTATTTCGTAAAAATGGAATCTTTATCCCGATTTTCCTGGATAAGGGTGTGATCGTTGTTCCCGATTTACTTAACTCGTCTGTGACGATGACGTTAATTGTTTCATTAACCCTTGTACCAAAATAGTGTTCATATTCGGCCATTGACTCTATCCGGGTGGGAGCAAAGGCAAGATCCCCGATTTCTAACTTTTGAGCCTTTTGTGTGTAGCCGATAAAGGCGGGGATGGAAGTTTCGGTCGCGATAATCGTGGGAGGTGATGATATTTCTTCAACATATTCTCCCGGACTCTTGTAAAGTTTCGACATAAAGACAAGGTTTATTCTAAAGAATACGGATTGCCTCCTGCCACTATTCACGAACAATATTCGCGGCCCGGTATTCATAAGCGATCCAGCATAAAACCAGGCGCACGCCAACTCAAGTTACGTTTTTATTTTGAACATTTTTTGCTCCGTGTTTCAGGATGATGGTGCACTTTTTTATAACAAATTGTATCACTTTTGCGTATGGAAATTACATTTAATTCGCCGGCACTCCTTTTCCCTGCTATCAGCCTGTTGTTGCTTGCATACACTAACCGCTACCTGGCTATGGCAAATCTCATTCGCAATTTGCACGACAAATATGTACAGGGAGAAAAAGACCGGCTCATCCTGAAACAAATCAGGATTCTCCGTCAACGCATCAATATGGTAAGAAATATGCAATGGCTCGGCGTGTTCAGTTTTCTGTGCTGCGTGTTCACCATGTATGGAGTTTACCAGCAGTGGATTTCCGTAACCCGGTATATTTTTGCTCTAAGTTTGCTCAGCCTTTTGGCTTCACTGGTTATATCATTGCTTGAAATAGCAAAAAGTACGAAAGCACTTGAGCTGGAGTTGAGCGATATCGAAGACCTGGAAAAATCAAATTTCTTTACCGACCTGTGGAAAAGCAAAGAAGAAAAGAAAGAAGAGTAAGGATGCGTTCAAAGATTTCGACATTATATGTCGCAATTATTTTTATTCGTGTTTAGATAAAGCCGGATAAATGTAATCCCGCAATAAAGCAGAAGCATTGTTTTTGATATCCCATTTATTATAATTACCTGCCGCTATTACTACCAACAGGTCATTTGCCTTGTCAAAAAAAATTCGTTGATCCCCATTTCCAATGCAGGCAACCAGAGGGAATGTTCGGTCACCTACCTTTTCTTCCCATAGCCAAAACTGGTAACCATACGCGCCTCCATCTCTCTTTACCTGTGGCTGAAACGATTCTTCGATCCATTTTGCAGGAATTAATTGATTGTCGTTCCATTTGCCTTTGTTGTTATAAAGGAATGCAAAGTTTAACAGGTCTCTTGATCGTAACCTAAGTCCCGAAGCTGCAGCCGGCAAATCGGTGCCCGGGTATTTTGCCCATTCGAACCGCGTTATTCCGAGGGGCGCGAAGAGATTTTCATTTGCAAAGCTGTCTATTTTCTTTCCCGTTGTTTTTTCAATAATTGCCGCAAGCAACTGGGTCGTTCCTCCATTGTACTTCCAAACTTTTCCCGGTGGCGCTTCCATGGGTTGAGTTAATACATATTCTACCGGGTCAGCACTACGGATCATTTTTATTTCACTGTTTTCAGGATTATCATAAGGTACTTCCTCATTCCATACAAGACCTGAACTCATGGTCAGCAAGTGTTTAATGGTAAGCAATGATTTTATTCCCGTGTCGAGTTTTTCATGGCCGGGAAAAAAATCCAGTATTTTCTGGTCAACGCTTTTTATTTTTCCCTGTTGCACAGCAATCCCGACACATGCGGATACAATACTTTTGGAAATGCTCCTGATGTCATGCAGGCTATCTTTACCATGTGCAATGACACCAAGATCCAGACCCCAGCTTTCATCTTTGCCGGGCCAATAGCCTTCATAGACAAGTTTGCCATGGCGTGCGATCAGAAGGCTGTGAATGTTGGGGTAGGTACCGTTGATAATAGCAGTATCCATCTTTCTTAGGATTGCGGGATCAAGGTCTGAACCGGCAACTGAAATGGGAATTTCTTTGGACTGGCCGGCTTCCCGTTTTGTGTCTTTTTGATCACAACCTCCCTGGAAAAGCAGTAAAAGTGACAAATAAACAAAGTAACTTCTTGCAGACATGTCAGCATTTAGATTATAAGTTATTGACGATTTTCAACAGTCTTTCCCAATCACCTCCATAATAAACCTCTTTCATTCCCTTATCCTTCATCATTTGCACAGCCTGCCGGCTGCGATCTCCTGAATTGCAGCAAAAGATGACCGGGTGTTTCATCGCCAGTATTCTTTTAGCATTAATGGGAATGCGATCTACAGGGATGTTGATGGAGTCCGGAATCCTGCCGCTGCCGTCAAATTCTGCTGGTGATCTTACATCAATGATCACTGCTCCGCGCAACAATGCGTCTTTTAATTTGCCGTTACCAAATCCCAACCATGACAGAATGGGCATAAAAGTGCTTTAGGCCGTCAATACTTTTGTTTTTCTTTCACCAATCTGCTGGCGCCACATCGCATAATACAATCCTTTTTCTTCCAGAAGTGCATCATGGGTTCCGGTTTCCACCACATCTCCTTTTTCCAATACATAGATCCTGTCTGCGTGCATAATCGTTGAAAGACGGTGAGCAATAAGTATAGTAACCTGGTTTCGTTGAGATGATACCTCGCGGATGGTTTGGGTTATTTCTTCTTCCGTTAATGAGTCGAGAGCTGAAGTGGCCTCATCGAATATCAATAATTTCGGCTTCCTCAACAGGGCCCTGGCAATAGAGATACGTTGTTTCTCTCCCCCGGAAAGCTTCAAACCTCCCTCTCCAATTGTTGTCTCTAAACCTTTTTCAGCCCGTTCTAATAGAGTTTCACAAGATGCCTTTTGCAAAACATCATACAACTCTTCTTCGGTGGCCTGTGGATTTACAAAAAGGAGGTTCTCACGGATGGTGCCGGAAAACAGCTGCGTGTCCTGGGTTACAAAGCCGATTTGTCTGCGCAGGTCTTCGAAACTTATTTTCGTTTCGTCGAGATGATTGTACAATATCTTTCCCCTTTGCGGTCGGTACAGTCCCACCAGCAATTTCATTAAGGTTGTTTTACCGGAGCCGGAGGGTCCCACAAACGCGATAGTTTCTCCTGATTTGACTTCAAAACTTATGTCATTGATGGCACTTTGTTGTGCAGTTTGATGTTTGAATCCAACCTGCTCAAATTGCAACATTCTAATGTCGCCAAGGTGCATAGGATTGGCCGGCTGTGATTCCGGCTTCTTTTCCATAAGTGTTTCGAAATTATTTAATGAAGCTTCCGCCTCGCGATAGGACAGAATGATGTTCCCTATTTCCTGCAGGGGCCCAAAAACAAAAAAGGAAAATATCTGCATGGTAACAATTTCGCCCGGTTGCAATTCTCCCCTGAATACTAGCCACATGAGCATAAATAATATTACCTGGCGCAGTGTATTCACAAAAGTTCCCTGGATAAAGCTGATACTCCTGATCCGTTTTACCTTGGTTAGTTCGAGACCGAGGATCTTAAATGTGTTCTTATTAAGGCGATTGACCTCCTGTTGAGTCAATCCCAAACTTTTTACAAGTTCAATATTTCTCAGTGATTCGGTGGTAGCGCCCGCGAGGGAAGTGGTTTGGGATACAATTACTTTCTGGATGCTTTTTACTTTTTTGCTTAGCAAGTTGGAAATATAGGTAAGCAAAAAAATACCTCCGAAATAAATGATAGGTAGCCGCCAATCTTTATTAAATGCATATACGGCCACGAATAATATTCCTACAATGACGGGAAATAATATATTAATAAATGTCGAAATAAATTTTTCCGTGTCCGTTCGTACCTTCTGAAGAATGCCCAGGGTTTCTCCGCTGCGCTGGTCTTCAAAATCATGATAGGGCAATTTCATGGCATGTTTTAATCCATCGGTAAACACAGTTGCCCCAAATTTTTGTGTAACAAGATTTAAAAAATAGTCCTGGAAAGCCTTCGCTATGCGGCTTATCATGGCAACGGAAATAGAAGCAAGCAGTAACCACACAATTCCATATAGGGTTTGCTGGACCGGCTCCCCGTCTTTATATGTGATGGTGACCGTGGTTTTGATATATAGAAAGTCATGCCATGAGAAGTGCTCTTTTGTCTGGTGATAACTGGCCAGGTTTACCAGCTTACCAAAAATGATGGGATCCACAAGGGAGAACCCGATATTAATTGCGGCCAGCGTAAGCACGAGGGCTACGAGCCATTTATACGGTTTTAGGTACTTAAGTAATATTTTCATAAATGTAATGCAAACTTGTAAGCATATTAACACTCAAACGCTGTACAAGTTCGTGAAAAATGACAACTTAACAGGGAGGGGCGTTGGATGTTGGAGGTTGGAGGTTGGAAGTTGGAGGTTGGAAGTTTGACGTTTGAGGTTCGACGTTGAACGTCATTGCAGATATGGAGAATAGCCCTTTTTGAGTCCGCTATCAACACCGACATCCTGGTTTGTGCTTCGCACTCGCAGCGACAACCTTAAACCTCAAACTTTAAACTTTAAACGTTTACCCCGCCCATCCTTCCCGATCAAGACTCCTGTATTGAATTGCTTCGGCCAGGTGTTCTGCCCTTATGTTATTGTTACCGTCAAGATCAGCGATGGTGCGTGCCACTTTTAAGATGCGGTCATAAGCCCTGGCCGACAAGTTAAGTTTTTGCATGGCGGCTTTCAAAAGGTTTGCGCCAACAGTGTCAATGACGCAAATTTCCTTTAGCATCTTGCTGGTGATTTGAGCATTGCAATAGATACCTGTGTTGTCCTTATAACGTTGTGCCTGTACGTCCCTCGCTTTGATGACGCGATCACGTATTGTCGCTGAATTTTCCTGAATTCTAGTATTTGATAATTCGCTGAAGGCAACCGGAGTCACTTCCACATGCAGATCTATCCTGTCCAGCAAGGGACCTGAAATTTTATTTAAGTATTTCTGCACGGCACCCGGTGGACAGGTGCAATCTCTGTCAGGATGGTTATGAAATCCACAAGGGCAGGGATTCATCGACGCGATAAGCATGAACGATGCTGGAAAGTCTACCGCTACTTTTGCACGGGATATACTTACCCGTCTTTCTTCCATTGGTTGTCGCATCACTTCGAGCACCGTTCTTTTAAACTCGGGCAGTTCGTCCAAAAACAAAACGCCATTATGTGCTAACGAAATCTCGCCTGGCTGAGGTATGCCGCCTCCGCCTACTAATGCGACATCCGAAATTGTGTGATGAGGAGATCGAAATGGACGCCTTGCTACCAGCGTTGAATTTTCCGGAAGTTTACCGGCAACCGAATGGATCTTTGTTGTTTCAAGCGCTTCCTGTAATGTAAGTGGTGGAAGTATTGTTGGCAGGCGCTTTGCCAGCATTGTTTTTCCAGCGCCCGGAGGGCCTATCAATATCGCATTATGTCCCCCGGCAGCCGCGATTTCAAGGGCGCGTTTGATGTTTTCCTGTCCTTTTACGTCTGTAAAATCAATTTCAAAATCATATTGCGAATGAAAAAATTCTTCCCTTGTATTAATAATAACCTGTTCGAGTCCATTTTCGTCATTTTGAAAATAATCGATCACTTCTTTTATATGACCCACTCCATATACCTGCAGGTTATTTACCATTCCTGCCTCACGGGCATTTGTTTTCGGAACGATCAATCCTTTGAACCCTTCTTTTCTCGCATGTATCGCAATAGGTAACGCACCTTTTATTGGCCTTATTTCGCCGTTGAGGCTCAGTTCTCCCATTATCAGGTAGTTCGTTAAGGCATCCATATTATGTATCTGCTCCGAGGCGCCGAGTATTGCGAGCGCGATCGGGAGATCAAAAGCGGTTCCACTTTTCCTGATATCAGCAGGCGCAAGATTTACGACTACTTTTGTTCGCGGCATCTGGTAGGCATTTGTTTTAAAAGTACTTTCAATTCTCTGCAGGCTTTCTTTTACTGAATTGTCCGGCAAACCGACAATGGTCGGATCTTTTCCCGATGATGGGATCCAGTTTACTTCAATGGTGATAGGAATTGCTTCAACGCCATATACTGCGCTGCCAAACGTTTTTACCAGCATGATCGCATGAGTTGTTTTGAAGATAGAGAAAATGTGCGAACGTGTGTTGCCGGTGGGCAGTAGGAAAACAACGAGTTTTATCGTTTTTTGAACATTGCTTGATCGTAAGAAAGAATTATTATTAGCAGGAAAAAATAAGTCACTTATTTTACAGACGCCTTGCCTTCAAACAGCAATGAGATATTAGGATCTAAGATAACCGAAGAAATTTTTTCTTTTACTTGTATTGAAAATGTTTCTTCCTGCTTTGAAATTTTAACGACAGCAATCTGGCTGTTTCCGGATTCGCTCCTTAACTGCAGTTCCAATGGAAAAGCGAAAGTATTTTCCTGTAATTGTTTTACTGTTACCGAAACCTTTTTCTCTTTGGCAAGATAGCTCCACTGCACCTGGAGCCTTGGAATCCCGGGTGAGTACAGCCATTGCCTAAAAAAAACTGAAAGGTTTTTCCCGGATACTTTTTCAAAAACCATCTGAAGATCGTGTGTATCTGCATTCTTACCGGCATAAATGGAATAATAATTTCGGATCCCCCTCCAGAATATGGAATCACCCAATTGCCTGCGCAGCATGTGAAGTACCCAGCCGCCTTTTTGATAACTGTTAGCGTTCAACAAACTCATATAGTCCGTTGTTTTTTCATCAACAACCGGCAGGTCGCTGATTCTTGCGAAATCAATTACCGTGTCTCGATCTCCTATGAGCATGCTCCGCGCCCTATCGGCCCCATACTTATTTTCCATATACAGTGTGGCCATATATGTGGCAAACCCTTCACTCAGCCATAGATGCGCAAAGCTCTTTTCCGTCGCCATATTCCCAAACCACTGGTGGGCTACTTCGTGAGCAAAGGTTTCCTCATAGTAACGTGTTCCTGTGATGTAATTCTCATTGTAGAATATCGTGTTGGCATTTTCCAGCCCGCCAAACATTGTTTTGGATTGCACGTTGGCCAGTTTCTTATACCCATAAGGCCCTACATTTTTTATAAAATATGAGAGCATGTCGGCGGTCAGGGCAAGGTCGTAAAATCCTTTGTTCCTGTCTTCCGGGTAGACCCAGGCATAAACCGGAATGCAATTGTCCACAACGGAGGAGAGGTTCACAGCAAAATCTGCAACTCCGATTACCATAACCTTTCCAGCACAGTGGGATCCGAAGCTTGGAATTCACGTGACTTGAAGTCGCGGC
>JADMIO011000733.1_pt1 | contig 83592 bp, 65 predicted proteins | sample 8958161 | NCBI WGS metagenome assembly JADMIO01 (sample SAMN16585339, study PRJNA669376) | soil metagenome | isolation source: Crop rotation soil | place: USA: Cullars Rotation, Alabama | collected 2011 | reverse complement strand
CGACAACTTGTCCACGTGGAATTCTAAGCTTAGGATCCCAATGTGCTGGAAAGATGGCCTCCTTGCCTTTCTTGAGCTTCAGGTTCTTCGCCGAGCTGCTGGTCAAAGTGGCGGTGATCTCGTTGCCGCCGCGCAAGGCAAGCACAACTTCCGTCGTGACCGGACCTGCTTCGATCTCGATGATGGTGCCGGCGAACTGATTGCGGGCGGTGGTCTTCATGGCCAATCTCCTCAGGGTGCCGGCGAGTGCCGGCTGTTGGGCGAGCCATGCATCCTGCTCGCGCAGAAACTTGGTGTGCGCGGCATCCAGCTGGCGCCATGCGGCAAGCAAGGCATGTGCGGCTGGCGTGAGCCGCGTCCCACCGCCACCGCTGCCACCGGTGGCACGTTCGGTCAGCTGCGAGTGGGCCAGGTTCGATGCGGTTTCCAGCAACAGCCAGGCGCCTTTGTAGCTGTAGCCCGCTGTGCTCGCTGCCTTGTTGATCGAACCGGTGGCATCGATCGCTTCGAGTAGCGCGAAGAAGCGCGAATCCAGCCGGCCTGCCAGCTTGAGTTCGCCGGTGACCAGCGTCGACTCATGCATCGCTGCCGGCGGCATTGCCCGCGCCCAGCATGACCCGCAACACTTCTTCGTGAGGCCTGCGCGGGCGCTGCTGCTCGGCCGGCAGCAGCCGGCCCCGCTGCGCCTCGCGGCTCTCTGCGCGATCCAGATCCACTTCGCGCACGACGCGCCCGCCATCGACCAGAAAGGCGACGTTGGCCAGCGCAAGCACATCCTCCACGTCGTGCGTGATCATGATCATCGGGATTTTCCACCGCTCGCGTACCTGAGCCAGTTCTACCCGCAGCGATTGCCTCAGCAAGGGGTTCAGTGCCGCAAAAGGCTCGTCCAGCAGAAGCGCATCCGGATTGCAGGCGAGTGCACGCGCCAGCGCCACCCGCTGCTGCTGACCACCGGAAAGCGTTGATGGCTTCGCAGTGGCCATCGCCCTCAGCTCGAAGGTGTCGAGCAGTGCATCGACCTGCTCTGCTTCCTCCTTGGTCAGCCTCCGGCGCCAGGTGGTGAGGCCGAATGCGACGTTCTCCCGCACCGACAGATGCGGGAACAACGCGTACTGCTGAAAGAGAAAGCCCAGCCGGCGTTGCGGCGCCGGTAGGTCGATACCCGCAGCACTGTCGTACAGGCTTCGCCCGCCGATCCGCACATGGCCGCGCTGCGCATGGAGTAGCCCGGCCATCGCCTGCAGCGTGAGCGACTTGCCGGCGCCGGACGGTCCGTACAAGGCAACTACCGGCGCATCGGAGGCAAAGGCAATGTCCAGGTCGAAGTGGCGCCTGCCATCGCCAACGCGCAGCTGGAGCGCGACATCGATCATCGGCGGGCTCCGCGGCCGATCAGGGCTTGGCAAAGCCAAAACGCGCCAGGATGGCCTGACCCTCAGTACCCCCCAGGTAGGCGACGAAATCGCGTGCAAGCGCCTTCTGGCGGCTTTCAGACACCACGGCGACTGGATAGCGCACGGGAGAGTGGCCCTCAACGGTCTGAACGATCTTGACCTTGTCGGCCATGATCGCCGCGTCGGTGCGGTAGACGAAGCCCGCTTCGGTCTCGCCCCGCGCCACATAGTCCAGAACCTGGCGCACGCTGTCGCCGTACACCAGCTTGGGCTCCAGCGCTGCCCAGCTGCCGGCGGTTTCAAGTGCCTGCCTGGTGTAGCGGCCGACAGGAACGCTCGCGAGCTTGCCGATGGCGATGCGCTTGACTGCAGGCAGGCCCAGGTCGGCCACCTTGCTCACAGGCGGCGCTTCCTGGGCAGGAATGATCAGCACGAGGGTGTTCGCCGCAAAGTCGCGGCGCGTATCCGCATCGATCAGCTTTTGCTCGACGCCGCGCGCCATCGTCTCCTGGTCGGCGCTGGCGAAAACATCGACCGGTGCGCCCTGGGTGATCTGCTGGATCAACACGCCCGACGCCGCGAAGTTGAAGCGCACGGTCGCGCCCGGCTTGGAGGCTTCAAAGCGCTGGCCGATCTCCTTGAAGGCATCGGTCAGGCTCGCGGCGGCGGACACGGTGAGTTGCTGTGCACCGGCCAGCACAGGCAGCGCCAGTGCGGTGACCGCCAGGCCGCGGCGAATGAAACGGGACAAGCTGGACATGGGAACTCCGAGCACTGCGCTAACGCAAGGTGAAGAATCGATTTGAGGCGACCAGGATCGCGATCGACAGCAGCGAGGTGATGAGCACCAGCAGCAAGGCATAGTCGTTCTGCCCGGCCTGGACAGCGTCGTAGATCGCCATCGACAAGGTCTGGGTCTGTTTCGGGATCGAGCCGGCCACCATCAGCGAGGCGCCAAACTCGCCCATCGCTCGCGCGAACGCGAGCAAAGTTCCCGCCAGGATTCCAGGCCAGGCCAATGGCAAGGTGACGCGGACGAACACCGACCAGCGCGACTGCCGCAAGGTGCGCGCGGCGGCTTCCAAGGTGCGGTCGACATTGCTGAACGCGGCGCTGGCCGACTTCAGCACCAGCGGCAAGGCCACCAGCGCGGAGGCCACCACGGCACCGTGCCAATTGAAGACGATGGTGTAGTCGAAGTGCTCGCGCAACCAGGCTCCAAGAGGGCTGCGGCGGCCCATGGCCACCAGGATGCCGTAGCCGATCACGGTGGGCGGCAGCACCAGCGGCAGCATGCACACCGCTTCCAGCACGCTGCTGCCGAAGAAGCGGTGGCGTGCGAACACCCAACCCAGAGCCATGCCCGCGACGAGCGCCAGCAAGGTCGCGATGGCCGCCACCTGAAGCGAAAGCACCAACGGATGGGCGTCGAAGGCCGCGAGCAACTCGTATCCTCGTTATGAACTGCAATTCGTAACGATGATATCGCGTGAGCCCTCCCCGCAAGGAAATGCCGTTATATACATCGGGATATGTAGGATGCCGGCCCTCGATGCCCGAGGCACGTCAAGTGGTTGTCCTCGGTTGATTTTCGTCGCGTGGCGCCCTGAGCATCCGGCACGGAGACTGCCAATCGGATTGGCGGCCATGTGCTGGGCCCAGACTTTGGATTGCTAACTTTCAATATGCGCGGCCCAGGCTGACTGCCGATGGCTTCAGGCGGAGCATGCGCGGCCATTCCAGCCGACCTGGTTCGATCCAACCAGAAGTGCTGTCAACAGCATAGTCTTCAGCATAACGTGCCGCCATGAAAGCCAATAGCGGGCATTTCGAACAGTAATGCCGCGCCCAGTTGCCTACAGTCACGGCGCATGAGCGAACTGCAAACCACCCGCCCGAGCGCGCCATCGGCGCAACCTGCTTCACCCCGTGCAACAGCAGCAGCATCAGCAGCCGCCGCGACGCCCACGACCGGTGCTGATCACCTGCTGGCCTGCCTGCAGGCCGAACAGGTCCATGCCGTCTTCGTCCACCCAGGTGCTGTCGGACTGCCGGTATTCGAGCAGCTGCATCACACCAGCATCGAAGCGGTGTTCCTGCGCCATGAGCAAAGCGTGCTGCATGCGGCGGATGGGTATGCGCGCGCCAGCGGGCAGGTGGGTGTTTGTCTGATCACCTCTGGCGCCGGCGTTGCCAATGCCATCACCGGCATCGAGACCGCGCACCTCGACTCGATCCCGCTGGTGATTCTGGTGGCGCAGTCGGCGATGACGCCCACCGAGGAAGTAGACACACATGGCCTGACGCGCTCGTGCCTGAAGCACAGCCTGACGATCGCCGATGTGAACGAGTTCGAGGCCACGGTGAAGAAGGCCTTCTTCCTGGCTCGGACCGGACGCCCGGGCCCGGTCCTGGTCCAGCTGGCGGGATCGGTGCTCGACGCCACGAGCACTCGCCCATTCGACTACAGCGACGAAGTCCGCATTCGCGCCTATGCCGCCGCCTGGGCGCCTGCGCACCGCCAGCTGCGCCTGGCCGTCGAGGCCATTCGCGGCGCCAAGCGGCCGCTGATCTACTTTGGCGGCGGCGTCGTACTGGGGCAGGCGCATGCGCAGTTGCGCACGCTGGCCGAACGCACCGGCGCACCGGTGACCGGCACCTTGATGGGTCTGGGCGCTTTCGACGCGACCCATCCCCAATGGATCGGCATGCTGGGCATGCATGGGCTGTATGAGGCCAACATGACCATGCAGCATTGCGATGTGCTTGTTGCAGTGGGCGCCCGTTTCGATGATCGAGTCATTGGAAATACCGAAGATTTCGCGCGAACGAAACGGCGGATCATTCACATCGACGTCGATCCAACCTCGATTTCGAAACGCGTTGCCGTCGACATTCCCATCGTCGGCCATTGCGCCGTGGTGCTCGACTCGCTCAACGAGATGCTCGCAGCCGAGGCCGCGGCAGACTTGTCGAAAGGCATCGCCGACTGGTGGTCCCAGATCCAGAGCTGGCGCGGCACCCACTGTCTTTCCTATCCCAGAAGTGACGCGGCCATCAAGCCGCAGCGGGTGATCGAGTTGCTGTCTGCCATGCCGGAGGCCGAGGACTTCGTGGTCACGTCGGATGTCGGGCAGCACCAGATGTGGACGGCCCAATACTTCAAGTTCCGCCAGCCGCGGCAATGGATCAATTCGGGCGGCCTCGGCACCATGGGCTTCGGCTTGCCCGCGGCGATTGGCGCGGCAATCAACGCCATGGTGGGTGGAAAGAAGAAGACCATCGTCTGCATCACTGGCGATGGCAGCCTGCAGATGAGTACCAAGGAGCTGATGACCTGCCTGCAATACGGGCTCGCGATCAAGATCATCTGCCTGAACAACAGCCAGCTCGGCATGGTGCGCCAGCAGCAGGACCTGTACCATGGCCGGCGCCGCTCGCAGAGCTACATGGAAGCCCTGCCCGACTTCGTCAAGCTCGCCGAGGCCTACGGCCACCGTGGCATTCGGATCTCGTCGAACAGTGAGCTGGAAGCCTCGCTGCGGCAGGCCATCCTCGACCCGGAGCATCTGGTCCTCGTCGACATCCTGGTCGACCGCACCGAGAACGTCTATCCGACGCTCGCTCCAGGCAAGCCCCTGACCGACATGATTCTTCGCGCCCCGATCGACGCCGAGGATCTGTGAGCACGCTTCCATGACGGGGTCGCTGCCGAACTGCAGGTAGAAGTCGACATCGGGCGCATGGCTCAACCCATGAGCTTCGCCCCATGACTGGGCGGGTCGACAGGCCTTGATGCCATCGATGGCCTCGAGCTTGCCGCCAACGCAGCAGGCTCCAAAGCCAAGGTCCACCTTGACCCGGGCCGGCAGCGCGACGACTGCGGCATCGGCCGCTGGTTGACCCGGCGCTTGAGCTGACGGCCAACTCGCCGGCACTGTCGTCCGCAGAAGCGGCCTTGCGCGGCGCGGGCTTCGACGATGGCGAGATACTCGATGCCATCCATGCTGCAGCAGTCTTGGCTTGGGCCAACCGGCTGATGCAGGCAGTGGGCAAGCCGCATTGACCTTCGCTTCATGATGACCACCTTCACGCCCGTCGGCGCATTGCTGGGCGGCCTCTTGATCGGCTGCGCAGCCGTGCTGCTGCTATGGCTGAACGGGCGCATCGCCGGCGTCAGCGGCATTGCCGCACAAGCTTTCAAAGCCGGTAGCGGGTGGCGCATCGCTTTTCTGATCGGGCTGCCGGCCGGCGCGGCGCTGGCTGCCTGGCTGGGCGCACCCATAGCGCCGGCGCGCACCGGACTGCCGATCTGGGCCTTGGTGCTGGCCGGCCTGTTGGTGGGCTATGGCACCTCGATGGCGCATGGCTGCACCAGCGGCCATGGTGTCTGCGGGCTGGCGCGGCTGTCCTGGCGTTCGTTCGCAGCAGTACTCACGTTCCTGGCAACGGGCTTCCTCACCGTGGCACTGGTCCGCCACCTACTTTGATAGCTAGCAGATCATGCGTACCCAACGCATCGCTACCGCGGGAATCGCCGGCCTGCTGTTCGGCCTGGGCCTTCAGGTGGCGCAGATGACAGACCCTGCCAAGGTGCTGAACTTTCTCGACCTGGCGGGCAGCTGGGATGCAAGCCTGCTGTTTGTGCTGGCTGCAGCGGTGATCGTCTCGACCATTGGATTCCAGCTGGCTTTGCGCAGCAAGCGGCCACTGCTGGATGAGCGCTTTCATTGGCCACCCGCGGGTGTTGTCGATCGGCCCTTGATCCTGGGATCGGCCTTGTTCGGTGTCGGCTGGGGTTTGGCCGGGTATTGCCCTGGGCCGGCTATTGCGGCGCTGGCGTTTGGGCGTAGCGACGCGGCGTGGTTGGTGGGGGCGATGTTGGTGGGGGCTTGCGTGCAGAGGCGGGGGTCGTTGAATTGAGCTTCTTTTATTGATTTTCTTCCTTCCACCCGGCCGGGATTCCGCCTGGCCGGGTGAAAGAAAGGAAATCAATAAGGACGCCACAAGAGAAGGCAATGAAGTCCCAACAACTGGGAATCAAAAAACCCGCCCTTCATCAAAATCCGCCTGATTGTCGTTCAGCAACCAATCCCCAATCACGCGTCCCCGCAAAGCGCACCGAATTGTGATTCAGCAATGTCCTCACATTCCGCCAATGCCGATCAAAATTGCGTTTACGGGAAGTCGCCGACCCGCCTCCCGTATCGAACAACTGCTCCGCTGCCCGCAAAGCCAGCTTCCCGATCAATACCTGGCCCTTGGAATCAGCCAATTGCGTTTTCAGTACCACTTCATCGATATCTGGTGATTTGGCAAAGATGGCCGCCGCAGACAAATCGAGCCGGCGAGAGGTCTCGGCAATCAAGGCGTCAATCGCGTGCGAGGCCGCGGCAATCTCGCCGACCGCATGCTGCACAAAGTGGTCACCGCGCGCCGTCTCGGAAGCGCTGTGCTTGGCCGAGCGGGCCTGATTACGCACATAGTCGACCGCATCACTGAGCACATTGCGCACGATGCCGCAGACCACCGCCATCAGGTGCAGCTGCGCACGCGAGGCCTGGTGCCGGCGACTGAACTGCGCCAGTGCCAGGCCACCGGGGCCGCCGCCCACCACCAGCACGCTGGGTGTCATCGGCATGCGGCTGGCGAAGCTGTGCACGACAGTGCCGGCGACTGCAGCCCGCTGCTGCATTCGGTGCAGTTCCGGTGCTTTGCTGTCGGCATTGCAGCACGGAATAAGGCGATTGCGGCAGTGGCAGCGGCTATTACAGGCATCCGGCCGTTTTCTGAATTAGCAACTGCCAAATGGGAGATTGGGATTCGGTTCATTGACCAAGATACTCGAATGCCAGCAGGGCGAACGAATGCATCAAAGCATCGTCCATGCCCGATTCGGCAACACACCGCCGTTATCGCAGCCGTCATTGCAATCACCGTCGCAACCGTCGCCGCAATCGCACCGTCCATCGAGTAGACGCAGGCCCCGCGCACTGCGCCGCAAGAATCGACATTCATCGAGGCCCGAGATGAGCTCGCAGGCAGCACTGACCATCCATCCCGCATCCGCCGATCTTCTGCTGGGCGGTGAGACCGATTCACCTGTTCGCACCCCGGCGCGAGAACGCCATGCCGCCGATGCGCCACCGCCCGCGGCATTGGCCCGGCCGGAGTTACCCCGGCCGGAAGTACGGCCGACAGAGTCCAGCTATGCCAAACCACGCCAGCGGCGCTGGGGTGCACTGGCTGTTGTGGGTGGCCTGCATGTGCTGCTGGCCTGGGCGCTGTCCACCGGGCTGGCAAGGCGTGTGGTCGAGGTGGTGCGCGCGCCGCTTGAAACCCGATTGATCGAAGAGGTGAAGACGCCCCCGCCACCGCCTCCGCCCGATCTGCCGCCACCGCCGCGCCTGGCCCCGCCGCCGCCCAGCTTCATGCCTCCGCCCGAGGTGAACGTTGCGCCACCACCGGTGGCCGCACCGACGATCACGACCACGCAGGCACCGCCGCCGGTGGTGGCGGCCGTGGCCATCGCGCCGCCGCCGGCAACCCCGGCGCCAGTGGCTGTTGCGGCGGCACCGCGTGCCACGGCCAAGCCGGCGCGGCTGGATGTGGGCGCCTGCGCACGGCCGGAATATCCCGCCGCCGCGGCCCGTGCCGAGGTCACCGGCACCAGCAAGATCCGCTTCACCGTCGATGCCGCCGGCCTGGTTTCTAAAGCAGAAGTGGAGCGGCCATCCGGCCCGCTGCGCGAGCACCGGCTGCTGGACCTTGCAGCAGTGGCCGCATTGAGCAAATGCCGCTTCACACCGGGCACCGACGAGCAAGGCCAGCCAGTCGGCGGCTATGCAGTCGTCGACTACGTGTGGAAATTTGACTGAACAAACCTCCGACCGCACAACAGGCTCCAGGACACCCCATGGCACGCATTCCTTCCATTCCTTCGTCTGCTCCCTTCAAGCTGGTTGCCGTCTGCGGCAGCCCCACCAGCCCATCGCGCACCCTGGCGCTGACGCATGCGCTGGTCGATGCACTGGCCACACGCCTGAGGCTGGATGTGCATGTGCTGGCGCTGTCCGAAATTGCCCGCGATGTGGGCCAGGCCCTGAGCCGCGGCGAACTGGCACCGGCCACCGAGCAGCAGCTGCGCCGCATCGAGACCGCCGATCTGGTGATTGCCGCGGCCCCGGTGTTCCGCGGCGGCCTGCCCGGCCATTTCAAGCATCTGTTCGACCTGATCGATACCGAGGCGCTGGAGGATGTGCCGGTGCTGCTGGCCGCCACCGGCGGCAGCCAGCGTCATGCGCTGGTTTTGGAGCAGCAACTGCGCCCGCTGTTCAATTTCCTGCAGGCCCTGACCCTGCCGATCGGCGTCTACGGCATCGGCAGCGACTTCACCGACTATCGCGTGAGTGACGCGGCCCTGCGCCAGCGCATCCACCTGGCGGCCGACCGTGCTGCTGCGCTGCTGGGCCGGCTGCAGCCACGTTCGCAGGTGGCGCAAACACACACGCCCATAGCGCAGGCAGCATGAACGACACGATGCCAGCGTCTCGCGAATAACCTCCGAAGTGCGCGCGTCTGCAACACGCCCGCGCGAACGCGACACGGCTTCCGTTGCGCAGGCCGCCGGCGAGGTTTGGCGTGCACTGCATAAGGCCCACGCGCTACGACGTGGGCCACCCTCCTGCACTTTCTTCACGACCCCAACGATGATGACGTCCCTGCTCCCAATCTCCCTGCAGCGCCGCGCCGCATTGGGCTGCGCCATCGCTTTCGCAAGATCAGCCCAGTCGGCTACACCGTCAGGTTCCCGATGGGCTCTCATTCCAAGCGCGTGAAGTCGCCGGCCGATCTGCCCAATGGCGCCAAAGTCGGCATCCAGAACGACCGTCGAACAGCGGCCGCGCACTTCAACTGCCACCGAAGTACGGCGTCATCAAGCTGAAGCCCGGCGCCGGCATCGGCGCCACCGTGACCGATGTGGCCGAAAACCCGAAGAACCTGCAGATCATCGAGATCGAAGCGGCACAGCTGCCGCGCTCGCTCGACGACCGGCGGGCCAGCGCGATCAACACCAATTACGCAGTGCAAGCCGGCCTGGTGCCGACCCAGGACGCAATCGGCGCCCATCGCGATCGTGGTCATCACGATGGGCCAGGTGCACTTGTGGCAGGCATCGATCACCGCTTCGAGCCGGCTCATGCGCGTCGCGCCGCGTCGCGCCGCGCGACGATGGCGTACTCGACGAGCAAGACGGAGTTCTTGGTCACCACGCCCATCATCCATCACCACCAGCACGCCAATGACCACCGGCATCGTGAAGGGCTGGCAAGTCAACCACAACGCGATCAGCGCACCGCCCATCGCCAGCGCCAGCAGCAGCGCACACAGGATCGTGGCGGGCTGCAATCAGCTGAGTCGCAGGGCTTGGGCAGCGCAGCCCGATGGGGAGCGGCAAGCGGTCTGCGTCGTTCAAAGGTTCTGACGCGTCAATAGCATGAAGTTTAAGCGTCCTTGAAATCTGGCCAGCGTCGCTTCGTTCATTGGTCAGGCTGCCAATGCTCGCAAAGGCTCTGAAGACATTTCCGGCGGGGGCAGGCGTCACGCTAGGTTGCGGCAGCTGGCCTTCGACGCGCGCAAGCCAAGGCCGCTGGTATGCAACAGCCTTGCTCAATTCGTCGTTGAATCAGTACGAGGTCAACACGACAAGTTCGTGTTTGTCTACCAGCGGCTGAAGGATGGAGGAACGCCCGGCAAGGGCAAGCCGCCGGCGATGGCACAAAGAAAAACAGCCTAGAGACCGAAATCTCTAGGCTGTTGATCTAGAACGCAATGTTCTGGTGCGGCTGGCAGGAATCGAACCCACGACCCCTTGGTTCGTAGCCAAGTACTCTATCCAGCTGAGCTACAGCCGCGAAGCCTTGCACTATAGCAGGTTTTCGCGAACCCTCAATCTATTTCGGCAGCTGCACGCTCACACTCGGCGGCGCGCTGCTCATCGGCCTCTTCGCGGGCCAGTGCGGCCAGCGTGCGCCAGGCACGACGGCGGGCTTGTGAATCGAGTGCGGCATCGCGTGCGGCCTGCTCCAGCGGACGGCGCGCCTTGCCCCAGAGCTGACGTTCAAACAGCACGGCGCCGGCCGCCCCCTGCACTGCCGATTCAGTGGGGTGGTTGCGCTGTGCGGCCTCGACTCTTGGCAGCCAGTCGGCACCCACGCCCTTGACCGCATCGATCAAGGCCAGGGCCGCCTCTTGCCGGCCATCCCGGCCCAGTTCGTCCAGCCTGTCCCACAGCGGTCGCAGCCACAGGCAGGCTTCGCCAGGGTGACCCATGCCCGCGGCACGGCGCGCGGCACGTGCAGCAACAAAGGGATCGCGCTGGTCGGCCGCATCGAACTGCTGCCAGCCTCGGCGCAGCTGGTCGATGTCATGCGCGTCGTCCAGCACCTCGAAGGCCAAAGAACGCAGCAGGCCTTGTGCGGCCACGGTCGAGAAGGCCTGATGGTTGGCCAGCAGCCGGGCCGTGTGCAGAGCCTCCAGCGGCCTGCGTAGCATGCGGCTGGCCTGCAGCTTCAGGCGCAAGGCCTGGGTACGGCGCGCCACGCCGGGCGGCAGCTCGGCCAGCAAGGTTTCGGCACGGGCGGCATCGCGGTCGTCCAGCGCCCACTCGGCGGCCAGCAGGCGCGCACCTTCATCCACCGGCGCGCTGGTCTTCTGGCCGGGCAGCACCACGCGGCGCAGCACCTCATCGCGGCGGCCACGGTCCTGCAGCTTGTGCAGGCTGCCTGCTGCCAGCAGGCCGGCCAGCACCTGGAACTCGCGTTCCGTGCTGATGCCGCCGGCGTCGTCGCGTATCGCCAGCGCGCGTTGCGCGGCCTTGTGGGCGCGGGTGTAGCGGCCGCCGAAGTATTCGGTCAGGGCCTCGCGCAGCGCGGCCTGTGCCGCACGCTCCAGGCGCAGCGCACGCCACTCGCGGGCCCGCGTCGGCAGGCCGACCAGCGCATTGATCGCCTGCATCACCGAGACAACGATGAATCCGGTGGCCAGCGCCGCCAATACGAAGAAGTTCAGCGACATGTCCAGCCGCCAATGCCCCCAGTAGAACGAGGCCACGCCGTCGTTGTCGCCCAAGGTCAGCGCCGCGACCACGGCGACGACGAAAAGCAGCACCAGCCAGATCACGCTACGCATGGCGGCACCGCTTGCGCTGGGGTTCGCGGCCCGCTAGGCGGCTACTGCGACTGTTGCGCCTCATCGCCCGGCCTGCGCTGCAGCGATTGCCGCCAGCGTCTCGTCGGGCCGTGGCACGCTCATCTGCCGCGCCTGGCCGGCCACCTGGCGCACCAGCTCGGTCGACGCATTGACGCGGCGCGAGCTGCGGTCGAAATAACGCTCCAGCGAGGTCTGGGCATCGCGCAGATCGGACTGCGCGGTATCGAACTGGCGCGACATCAAGGCCAGCCGCGCGTTCAGCAGGCGTAGTTTCAGGTTCTCGCGCATGAACCAGGCCTGCTCGGGTGCCACCAGCATGGCCTCGGGGTTGTCGATGCGGGTCACGCGGACCAGTGAGCGCACTTCGCTCCAGATGCGGCCGGTCACGCTGTTCCAGCCATCGACAAACCAGTTGAACCAATCCACCGCACTGCTGGGACTGCGCTTGGCCGGTGCCGCGGCCTCGGCCGCAGCGGGCTTGGCCGAGCGCCGTTCAGGCTGGGCCAGCAGCGGCAACTCGTCGACCATGCGAATGGCTTCGTCGAGCTTGATGGTCAGGCTCGCGATATCGGTTAGCGCGACGGCCTTGACGCGGTCAATGTCGCGCGCCAAGGCACGGCGGACACGCTCGGTGCGCGGCTGGTTGATGCGCGCCAGTCGCTCTTCGCCCTGGCGCAAGGCGCCAATCAAGGGCTCGGCGCTGCCGGTGATGGCGGTCTGCTGCACGGCCACACGTACGGCTGCTTCCACATCGGCCAGCACGTTCTCGTCGCGCGAACGGGAGAGCTGCTGGATCAGTTCCTCAAGCTGGCTGCGCTGCAGCGCTGTCTCGGCAACACGGCCTTCGAGCAAGGCCACCTTGGCCTCGGCCGCACGCGCCAGCTCCTGCGATTGCTTGGCCATCGCACGGGCCTCGATGGCCTGGCCCTGGCTGTCCTGCTGACGACGCACCAGTTCCTGCTCGAGTGTCTTCACGCGCTGCTGGGTGTAGATCGACAGTGTCAGCGCGGACACGGCGAAGGCACCAGCCACCGCGGCGACGATGGCAAAGCCGCGACCTGTCATCGCGGCATTGGTTGCGGCGGCCAAGGTAGCAGGCGCAGGAGGTGGGACTGCTGGCGAAGCCGCAGATGGCGGAACAGCGCTTGGGCCAGCCGAGGCAGGTGCAGCAGCAGCCGGCGGATTAACTTCAGGCGCCGCTGGCGCAGTGGGTACGGGCGCCGCTGACGCAGAGGAAGTACCCGCCGCTGACGTGGCGGCGGTGGCCGGTGGCAAGTTGGCTGCCGTTGCCCCGGCAGAGGTGGCATCGGCGCCGCTGTCGGGGATCGAGGCGGTGTCGTTCACGGTCGCGCGGATTGTATAGAGCGGGTGATGTGGGACATGACGGCCTCAGGCGACACATCGATGCGCTGCACGTCGCCAAACCCAATGTCGAGTGCGGCTTGCACGATGCGTTGATGCGTGGCCACGGCGCGGCTGGCCGACCAGTCTGCCTGCGGCGACAGCCCCGGTAAATGCCGCACGGCTTCGCTGCTGCTGAAGAGCCACAGGTGCAGCGCCGGCTGCGCCAGCGCCTGGCCCAGCAGCGCCTGACCAGCCGCATCCAGCACCGGCGCGGTGCGGCGATAGGCCTCGGCAAAGTGCACCTGTGCGCCATGCTGGCGCAAGGTATCGGCCAGCCAGTCGCGGCCACCTTCGCCGCGAACGATCAAGGCGCTGGCGGCCTGCCAGGACCTGCGCTTGTGCAGCTGCTGCCACAAGGCCTCGGAGTCGAAGCGGCCCTCGGCGGCGGCCGGCGTCACGATGCAGGCGGGCGGAACACCGGCCTTGAGCAGCGCGGCTTCGGTACCGGGACCGGTGCTGCCGGCCAAGGTGGCGGCAGGCCATTCTGCCGGCCATGCGCTGCTGGGCCCAGCAGCGAAAAAGCGCTCGACCGCGCTGGGGCTGACAAACATGACCAATGCGTGTTCGGCCAAGCTGCGTTGGGCCTGCTGCAAGGCCGCCGTATCGGCCGCGTCCGCAATGCCCAGCAAGGGCAGCGCATGGGCTTGCAGGCCCAGCGCATTCAACCGTGCCACCCATTCATCGGCCTGCGGTTGAGGGCGAGTGACCAGAACACAAGGCCAGCCGGGTCCATCAGGCTCGGAGGCACGCATGGCAGAAGCGCTGGTGGACGTCACGTGCGACGGCGGGTGGCTGCGACGATGCTCGGGCCCATGGGCTCAAGCGGCCGAAGCAAGATATTCAGCCGCACCCAGCGCGCGCAGCTGAGCCGCTGCCTGCTCGCCCAGCGCGGTGGCCGCGGCGGTCTCATCGCCGCTCAGCGCCAGGCGGGCGCTGAGCCGCGTGCGCAGCAGCGGGCGCTCAGGCTGTTCGGGGTGGCCGAGCGCAGCAGCAAGCACCAGTTCGTCGCGATGCCACACCGCATGCGCTGCCAGCGGCATGCTGCAGCTGCCGCCCAATGCACGCGACACGGCGCGCTCGGCATGCGCGGAGAGCCAGGTCGGCCTGTGGGTCAGCAGGGCCAGTTGTTCGCGCAACGCGGTTTCAGACTCCCGCACCTCGATGCCCAAGGCCCCTTGGCCGGCGGCCGGAATCATCTGCTCGGGATCGAAGTGGCTGCGAATGCGATCAGCCAGCCCCAGGCGCTTCAACCCCGCAGCAGCCAGCACGATGGCGTGGTAGTTGCGCTCGTCCAGCTTGCGCAGGCGCGTATCGAGGTTGCCGCGCAAGGGCTCGATGCGCAGGTCGGGCCGCAGGCTCTTCAACTGCACCATGCGCCGCAGGCTGGAGGTGCCGACCACCGCGCCTTCGGGTAGATCGGCCACATTGGCATGGCGGTTCGAGACAAAGGCATCGCGCGGGTCCTCGCGCTCCAGCACCGCTGCGAGCACGAAGCCGGCCGGCAGTTCCATCGGCACATCCTTCAGCGAGTGCACGGCCAGCTGCGCGCGGCCATCTTCCAGCGCGGTTTCCAGCTCCTTGACGAAGAGTCCCTTGCCGCCGACCTTGGACAGCGTGCGGTCCAGGATCTGGTCGCCGCGGGTGGTCATGCCCAGCAGGCCCACCTCCAGTCCGAAACGCGTGGACAGCAATGCGCGCACATGCTCGGCCTGCCACAGCGCGAGGCGGCTCTCGCGGGTGGCGATCAACAAGGAGGCGGTGGAGTTCGTCATGGTGGCCCGATTATCGCTAGGCATCAGCGGCTGATGCGCCGGCACGGCGCTTGGGCTGGTACGATGCGCGTCGTCAGCCATTGGTAACCTGGTTACACGAACGGAGCCCCGTCAATGCCCCGCACGACCACCGCCTCGCGCCGCCCTTCCGCCTCCGCAACACCTGCCGCCAAGCTCGATGCGCAGGATGCAGCGGCCAAAAACAAGCCGTTGATCGACGATATCCGGTTACTTGGCCGGATCCTCGGCGACGTGATACGCGAGCAGGAAGGCAAGGAGGCGTTCGAGCTGATCGAGCGGGTGCGCCAGCTCTCGGTGGCCTACCGGCTGAAGAAGGACGCATCGGCCGGCCGCGTTCTGGACCGGCTGCTGAAGAACCTGTCAGGCGACCAGACGGTCAGCGTGATCCGCGCCTTCAGCTACTTCTCGCACCTGGCCAACATCGCCGAAGACCGCCACCATGTTCGCCGCCGGATGCACCACGATGCGCAAGGCCACTTGCAGGAAGGCTCGCTGGCGATGAGCTTCGAGCGCCTGCACAAGGCAGACATTCGCGCGGCCGATGTTGCGCAGACGCTGCAGCACGCCTATATCGCGCCGGTGCTGACGGCCCACCCCACCGAGGTGCAGCGCAAGAGCATCCTCGATGCCGAACGCGCGATTGCCGAGCTGGTAGGCGAACGCGACGAGATCCGCACCGAGGGCAAGCGGCGCGACAACGAGGCGCTGATCCGCGCCCGCGTCACGCAGCTGTGGCAGACCCGCATGCTGCGCTACACGAAGCTCACCGTGGCAGACGAGATCGAAAACGCGCTGAGCTATTACCAGAGCACCTTCCTGCGCGAGATCCCACGCCTGTACCGTGAGATCGAAGACTCTCTGCGCGGCCACACCGTGCCCTCGTTCCTGCGCATGGGCAACTGGATTGGCGGCGACCGCGACGGCAACCCGAATGTCAGCGCCGCCACCTTGCGCCAGGCACTGGCGCGGCAAAGCGAGGTGGCGCTGCGCTTCTATCTGACCGAGGTGCATGAGCTGGGCGCCGAGCTGTCCACCTCGAACATGCTGGCGCCGGTGACGCCGGAGATGCGCGCGCTGGCCGAAGCCTCGCCGGACCGCAACCCACACCGCGAGGACGAGCCTTATCGCCGTGCGCTGGTCGGCGTGTATTCGCGTCTGGCCGCCACCTTGCATGACCTGACCGGAACCGAAGCACTGCGCCATGCGGTGCCGCCGCAGAACCCGTATCCCGGCCCGGCCGAGTTCCTGGCCGACCTGAAGGTGATCGAAGCTTCCCTGCATTCGCATCACGCCGGCGCGCTGGTCGGCCCGCGACTGACACCGCTGCAGCGTGCGGTGCAGGTCTTCGGCTTCCACCTCGCCACGGTCGACCTGCGCCAGAGTTCGGACAAGCATGAAGCGGTGATTGCCGAGCTGCTGAAGATCGCGCGCATCGAACCCGATTACAGCGCGCTCGATGAAACCGCACGCCAGGCGCTGCTGCTGAAGCTCTTGAACGATGCACGGCCGCTGCGGGTGCGCGGTGCGGCCTATTCCGAACTGGCCGTCGGCGAGCTGGCAATCTTCGAAGCCGCGGTCGAGATGCTGGCGCGATATGGCCGCGAGGCGCTGCGCCACTACATCATCAGCCACACCGAGACGGTGAGCGACCTGCTCGAAGTCCTGCTATTGCAGAAAGAGAGCGGCCTTCTCACCGGTACCCTGGACGATGGCGCGACCAATGCGCTGATCGTCGTGCCGCTGTTCGAGACTATTGGCGACCTGCGAAATGCCTCGGAAATCATGCAGGGTTTCTATGCGCTACCGGGCATCACCGAGCTGGTCAAGCGCAGCGGTGGCGAGCAGGACATCATGCTCGGCTACAGCGACAGCAACAAGGACGGCGGCTTCTTCACCAGCAACTGGGAGCTGTACCGCGCCGAGTTGGCGCTGGTTTCGGTGTTCGATCCGCTTGGCAAGGACCCTGGCATCACGCTGCGCCTGTTCCATGGCCGCGGCGGCACCGTCGGACGCGGCGGCGGCCCGAGCTACCAGGCCATCCTGGCGCAACCGCCGGGCACCGTGAAAGGCCAGATCCGCTTGACCGAACAGGGTGAGGTGATCGGCTCCAAATACGCCAATCCCGAGATCGGCCGCCGCAACCTGGAGACGCTGGTAGCAGCCACCTTGGAAGCCACGCTGCTGCATCCGACCAAGAGCGCGCCCAAGGCCTTTCTCGATGCCGCAGCGCAGATCAGCGATGCAAGCTATGCGGCCTACCGCAAGCTGGTCTACGAGACCCCGGGCTTCACCGACTACTTCTTCTCGGCCACGCCGATTCGCGAGATTGCCGAGCTCAACATCGGCTCTCGTCCGGCATCGCGCAAATCCACACGGGCGATCGAAGACCTGCGCGCCATTCCCTGGGGCTTCTCATGGGGCCAGTGCCGAGTGGCGCTGCCCGGCTGGTGCGGCTTTGGGTCGGCCATCGAAGCCTTCCTGGACGGCACAGCAGCAGAGCGCAAGACGCGGCTCGATCTGCTGCAGCGCATGCACAAGCAGTGGCCGTTCTTCCGCACCTTGCTGTCCAACCTGGACATGGTGATGGCCAAGAGCGACCTGCGAATCGCTGCCCGCTATGTCGAACTGGTGGAAGACAAGCGACTGGGCAAGCGGATCTTTGCCGCGGTGCGGGCGGAGTGGGAGTCGACGCAGGCCGCGCTGTCGCTGATCACCGGCGAGACCAACCGGCTGCAAAGCAACCCGGCCCTCGCGCGTTCCATCGAGCACCGTTTCCCCTACCTCGACCCGCTGAATCATTTGCAGGTCGAGCTGATGCGGCGTTATCGGCACCGCAAGGAGAACGATCCGGTGAATGAGCGGGTGCAGCGCGGCATTCACATCTCGATCAACGGTATTGCGGCGGGGCTGCGCAATACCGGTTGACGGGATGAACTGTCAGGCAGCCAGGCGGCGCATCAGGCCCGCCGGGCTGCGTGGCCAGCCGATGGGGCCGAACCAGGCACCGCCGGCAATCGCGCTGGCGTTCACCAGGCCGTAGGCGATCAGCGCGATGGCCTGGGCGATGAACAGCGCCGTCAGGCCGCCGAACCATTGCAGCGACAGCCAGCCGGCACCCGCGGCCAAGGTCAGCCGCGTGAGGTTGCCGATCACCGGCCACTTGAGCTTGCCTGCCCCTTGCGAGGCGAAATACAGCACCAGGCCCAGGCCGAAGAAACCATAGGCCGGGCCGACCGCATGCAGGTACTGCGTGCCCGCCTGCAGCGCCGCCGCATCGTGCGTGAAGAGGCGCAGCCAAGCCTCAGGAAAGGCCGCGGCCAGCAGGCCGATCGATTCGGTCATCGCAAAAGCCAATACCGAGCCAGTCCACGCAGCACGCACGGCACGCTCGCGCTGGCCCGCGCCCATGCAGGTGCCGACCATCGCAACCAGCGGTGCGCCAAGCCCGAAGACCAGCGGCACCATCAAATACTCCAGCCGGGCGGCAGTGCCATAACCCGCAATCGCAGCGGTGCCGAAGCCACCGACCAAGGCGGTGGTGATGCCGATGGCCAGGTTCGTCGCCACGGTCGAAATGGTGCCGGCCAGGCCGACGCGCAGGATGTCCCAGCACAGCGACCATCGCAGCTGGAAAGGCTGCCAGCGCGGCCGCAGCAGGCTGGCTGGCGAGTTCAAGTACCGCAGCAGCACCAGGCTGCCGATGCCGTAATAACTCAGCAAAGCGATGGCACCGCCGGCAATGCCCAGGCCAGGCAGCGGTCCCCAACCGAAGATCAGCAGGGCCGACAAGGGAATCAGCACCACGGTGCCGGCCACCACCACGACGGCCGGCACCATCATGTTGCCGGTGCCTCGGATCACGGCCGACAGCGAGTTGAAGATCCACACCAGCACCGCGCCGGCGAAGACCCAGTTCGAGTAGATCAGCGCAGCCTCCAGTGCGCCGCCGGTGCCGCCCATGCGGCCGTAGAGCCAGCGGCCACCGCCCATCACCGCCACGGTAAAGAGCGCGCCAAAGCCCAAAGCGATCCACATCGATTGCTGCACCAGCGCGTTTGCGTCGTCGCGGCGCTGCGCACCCAGCGCACGGGCGATGGCCGAGGCAATACCACCGCCCATCGCGCCGGCCGAGGTCATCTGCATCAGCATCACCACCGGGAACACCAGCGCCATGCCGGCCAGTGCATCGCCGCCGAGCTGGCCGACGAAGTAGGTCTCGATCAGGCCGACCGCGGCCTGCGCCAGCATCACCAGCACATTCGGAGCGCCCAGGCGCAGCAAGGTCGGCACGATGGGCGCCGTGAGCAGCGCCTGTGTGCGGGGGTTCACCGCCGGTGCGCTTCCCGCAGGCTGCGCAGAGGCTGGCATTGTCATGGCCGCTGCTTTCATGCGCCAGCTCCTGCAGTGGCGGTGGCCGCGCGCTTGAGCTTGGCTTCGCGTATCGGCAAGTGGATCAAGGCCGCACCGATGGCCAGCACGATGTCGATGTACCAGACCAGATCAAAGTTGCCGGTGGCTTCATACACCTTGCCGCCCAGGAAAGCGCCGAGGAAGCCGCCGATCTGGTGCGTCAGCATCACCATGCCGAACAGCATGGCCATGTTGGCGGTGCCGAAGAACTTGGCGACCAGGCCGGCGGTGGGCGGCACGGTGGACAAAAAGGTCAGGCCCATCACCGCGGCGAAGATCAGCATCACCGTGCCGGTCTTCGGGGACAGCAGGAAGATCAGCACCGCCACCGCACGCGCTGCATACACAAGCGACAGCAGCGACTTCATGCGCCACCGGCTGACAGCCCAACCCATCGTGACGCTGCCAATGATGTTGAACAGCCCCAGCATCGCCAGCGACCAGGCGCCGTATTGCAGCGGCAAGCCGCAAGCCGCGATAACGCCTGGAAGGTGCGTGGCCAAGAACGCGACATGGAAGCCGCAGACGAAGAATCCGCCGGCCAGCATCAGATAGCTGGGGTTGCGAAGCGCTTCACGAATCGCCGCCTTCGAGCCAGCAGGCTTGGCACCTGGAGCAGCCGCCACCGGTGCCGGTGCACCACTCAGTACGAAAGCCGCCGGGAGTGCCAGCAGGATCAACAGTCCCATCACCTGCATCGCCTGCACCCAGCCCAGGCCGACGATCAGCGCGCCGGCTACCGGCGCCATCACGAACTGCCCGGCCGAGCCACCAGCATTGACGATGCCGGTCGCCAGGCCGCGCCGCTCCGGCGGGATCAGCCGCGTGGTTGTCGCCATCAGCACAGCCGGACCTGCCATCCCGGCGCCCCCTGCAGCCAACAGGCCGATCGCGAAGATCAGCCCGCCAGTGCTGTGCATGTACGGCGTAATGATGGTACCCAGCGACACCAACACCACCCCGACCGCCAGCACGCGGCCGGCGCCCAGCTTGTCGGCCATCGCACCGGCAAAAGGCTGCGTCAGCCCCCACCACAGCTGGCCGAACGCAAAGGCCAGGCTGATCTGGCCCAGGCCCAGGTGCGTGGCGGTGTTCAAGTCACCGAGGAACAAGCCCATGCTCTGCCGCGCGCCCATCGTCAGCGCGAAGGTGCCGGCAGCCGCCAACAGCACGGTCCACAGGCCCCAGCGGCGTGGCGCGCTCACGGCCAGGCTGGCTGTATTACTCATCGCTCTCTCCCTCCGGTGCGGCCAGCAAGGCCAGCGATTCATCGATCAGCGCGTGCAGCGCCACCACACGTTCCAGGCCCAGCACTTCATTCAGCGACTCCTGCGCCACGCGCCAGTGGCGCTGGGCCTCGGCACGCTTGGCACGGCCCGCATCCGTGATGCTGACCAACCGGCTGCGCCCGTCTTCCCCCGCGCCGACCTCCACCCAGCCGGCAGCTTCAAGCGGCTTGAGATTGCGCGTCAGAGTCGAGGCGTCCATGGTCATTGCACGGGCCAGGTCACCGGGACGCAGCGGCCCCAGCCGCAGCACATGTGACAGCAGCGAGTACTGCGTGGTCTTCAAGCCCGACTTGCCGACCTCCAGGTCGTAGTGGTTGGACACGCGCCGCAGCAGCTGCCGCAGCTTGAAGTTGGTACAGCCCTGCGGCTTCAGCGTTGCCGCCGATGCCACAGCCGATGCGGTGCTTGTGCTCATGCGATCAATTGTAGCTACAATTGTTGTATCTGCAATTGATTGACCCGAAAGGAAACCCCATGAGCAACCCGGCCATTGATGCCGACACCATCGCCAGACGGTGGCAAGAAGACTTCGATGCCATTCGCGCCCGAGCCGAAGCCAAGGGTGCCAAGCCAGGGCTGGCCAGGCCAGAACAGGTTGCCGGCAAGAGCGGGCTGGAGGTGATGCAGACCATGCTCGCCGGTGATCTGCCCTACCCGCACATCATGGCCACGCTGGATTTCGGGCTGGTGGAGGTGGGCGAAGGCCGCGCGGTGTTCCAGGGCTCGCCACAGCTGATGCACTACAACCCGCTGGGCAGCGTGCACGGCGGCTGGTACGCGACGATGCTGGATTCGGCACTGGGGTGCGCAGTGCACACCGCCATGCCCGCCGGCTACGGCTACACCACTGCCGAACTCAGCGTGAACATCGTGCGTGCCGCGTCCACCAAGACCGGCCCGCTGCGCGCCATCGGCACTGTCATCCACAGCGGCCGGCAACTCGCCACCGCCGAGGCGCGCATCGTCGGGCCGGACGGCAAGCTGTATGCGCATGGCACCACCACCTGCCTGGTGTTCGAGGTCAAACCGCGCTGAATGGCTTGCGCCGGCCGCAACGCCCCGGCTACACTCCGCCCCGGATCCAGGAGAGCGCATGCCCAGCATGCCGCCGAAGGCGCAATCTCCCATACACGCTCAGGCCCCGTACTGGATCCGATCACAGCCGACACTGGAGAGTGAAGCGCCGCGCCGAATCACATTGGCAGGAGCTTCCGCCGAAGGAGCAAGGTCCCGCGCCGCAAGCCGGGCACCGAATCTCTCAGGTACCGAGGACAGCGGGAGCGGCGCGAGAGGGCATGGCCTTCATCGTCGCGCTTGCTTCCTAAGCGCCGCTGACCTTTCAAGGTTGCTGCGGCAGGGGCCGTGACCTCTCGTTCGTTCATTCGTTTCGCTTGAATCGATCGAAGAGGTTCCCGCATGAAAGTCACCGTTCTCGGCGCCGGCGTCACCGGCATCACCACCGCCTGGTTTCTTCGCCAGGCCGGCCATGAGGTCATCGTTGTCGACCGCCAACCCGCAGCAGGGCTGGAAACCAGCTTCGCCAACGGCGGGCAGATCTCCGTCTCGCACGCCGAACCCTGGGCCAACCCGGGCGCACCGCTGAAGGTGCTGAAGTGGCTGGGCCAGGAAGATTCACCGCTGCTTTTCCGCGTTAGGCCCGATTTGCGGCAATGGTTGTGGGGCCTGAGCTTTCTGCGTGAATGCACGCCTGCCCGCACGCGCCACAACATCCGTCAGATCGTCAACCTGGGCCTCTACAGCCGCGCCACCTTGCAGCAGCTGCGCCAGGAAGCGAATCTGAAATACGACCAGCTGACCCGCGGCATCCTGCACTTCTATACCAGCCAGGCCGAGTTCGACGCGGCGCAGGAACCGGCGAAGCAGATGCGTGCACTGGGCTGCGAGCTGGATATGAAAACGCCCGATGAATGCGTGCAGATCGAGCCGGCGCTGGCGCAGTGCCGCGAGCGCATCGTCGGCGGCAGCATGACGCCCAGCGACGAATCGGGCGATGCGCACCAGTTCACGCAGCAGCTGGCGCAGCGCTGTGCCGAGGCCGGGGTTCAGTTCCTTTACGAAACACGCATCGTCGGGCTGCAGCGCAGCGGCGAGACCTTGCGCGCAGTGCAGATTGCCACGCGCGAAGGCATCGTCAGCGAGCTGGCGTCCGATGCTTTCGTGCTGTGCATGGGCTCGTTCAGCGCGGCCTTCGCGCGCGAACTGGGCATCCACCTCAACATCTATCCGGCCAAGGGCTACTCGGTGACCTTGCCGGTGCTGGATCCGTCCAAGTCCTTCAATGTCTCGCTGACCGATGACGAGTACAAGCTGGTGTTCTCGCGCCTGGGCAACCGGCTGCGCATTGCCGGCACCGCCGAGCTGAACGGCTACGACTCCACGCTGAATCTGGTGCGCTGCGAAGCCATCGTGCGCCGCGTGCGCGAGCTGTTCCCGGAGATGACAGATGGCCTCGACGCCCGCTACTGGACCGGGCTGCGCCCGGCCACGCCGTCGAACGTGCCCTACATCGGCCGATCAAAAGTCAGCAACCTGTTCCTGAACACGGGGCACGGCACCTTGGGCTGGACCCATGCCGCCGGCTCGGGTCAAGCAATAGCGGACATTGTGAGCGGCCGCGAACCCGCGCTGGATTTCGCGTTCACGAACCCAGCGCCGCGATCACCTCGGGTGGCGCTTGCACCAGCTCGATCAGCACCCCTTCCCCGCTGAGCGGGAACTGGTCATTGCTCTTCGGGTGGATGAAGCAGATGTCATGACCCGCAGCGCCCGGGCGGATGCCGCCCGGCGCGAAGCGCACGCCCTGGGCTGTCATCCAATCGACCGCCTGACGCAGGTCGTCGACCCACAGGCCGACATGGTTCAGCGGCGTCGTGTGGACCGCCGGCTTTTTATCGGGGTCCAGTGGCTGCATCAGATCGACTTCAACAGCATGCGGACCATCACCGAGCGCGCAAATGTCTTCATCAACGTTCTCGCGCTCGGAGACAAAGGTGCTCTTGACCGTCAGGCCCAGCATGTCGACCCACAGCGACTTCAGCTTCTGCTTGTCCGGCCCGCCGATGGCGATCTGCTGGATGCCGAGGATGCGGAAAGGTTTGTCGCTCATCAACGCAGCTCCGAAGTCACCGGCAGATCCAGCCGCTTCAGCAAGGCCCGGTCGTCGACCACATCCGGATTGCCGGTGACCAGCAGCTTGTCGCCATAAAAGATCGAATTGGCGCCGGCCATGAAGCACAGCGCCTGGATGCCATCGCCCAGCTCGCGCCGGCCAGCCGACAGGCGCACGCGGGCCTTGGGCATCGTGATGCGCGCGGCCGCAATCACCCGCACCACCTCGAACGGATCGACGGGCTCCTGGCCGGCCAGCGGCGTGCCTTCGACCCGCACCAGGTTGTTCACAGGCACCGACTCGGGCGCCGGGTCCAGGCTGGCCAGCTCTGCGATCAGGCCGGCTCGCTGCTCGCGCGTTTCGCCCATGCCGAGGATGCCGCCGCAGCACACCTTGATGCCAGCGCTGCGCACATGCTGCAAGGTGTCCAGCCGGTCCTGGTAGTCGCGGGTGCCGATGATGTCCGGGTAGAAGTCCGGCGAGCTGTCGAGGTTGTGGTTGTAGAAGTCCAGGCCCGCATCCTTCAGCGCCTGCGCCTGCTTGGGCGCCAACATGCCGAGCGTCGCGCAGGTCTCCAGGCCGAGGCCGCGTACTTCACGAACTAGCACCGCCACCTTCTCGATGTCGCGGTCGTTCGGGCTGCGCCAGGCGGCGCCCATGCAGAAACGTGTCGCGCCTGCGGCTTGGGCGGCCTTGGCAGCCGCCACCACTGCATCCGGCTCCATCATCTTGGTGGCAGGAACGCCCGTCTCATGATGGATGGATTGCGGGCAATAGCCGCAGTCTTCCGGGCAGCCGCCGGTCTTGACCGACAGCAGCGAGGCCAGTTCGACATCGCCTGCCGGAAAGGCTTGGCGGTGCACGGCATGCGCCTGCTGCACCAGCGTCATGAAAGGCAGCTCCAGCAGCGCCAGCACCTGCTCGCGCGTCCAGTCCGCCGCTGGCGCCATGGCCTTGCTGGCCACCGGCCTCAGCACACGAACCACAGTCATCGGCGGCTGCGGCACATCGATCACAACATCGCTGTTCTTCAAACTCTCACTCCCTTGTCAGGCGAACTTCAGGATGGGCTGGTCGACCGCCAGGCTCTCGCCCTTGCCAGCCATCACTTCGCTGACAGTGCCGTCCTGCGAAGCGACCAGGATGTTCTCCATTTTCATCGCTTCTATGGTGGCCAGTCGCTCGCCCGCCTGAACGATCTGGCCGGGCTGCACAGCCACTTCCACCAGCAAGCCGGGCATGGGAGACAGCAGGAACTTGCTCATATCGGCCGGCGCCTTGTAGGGCATCAGCTTCAGTAGCTCGGCTGCGCGCGGGCTCATGAGCTGAACGGTCAGCGCCAAACCGTTGTGGGCTACGCGGGTCCACAGGCCCTCACGCTCTACCTGTGCCACAAAGCGCTGGCCATTGCACTGGCCACTGGCGCGGATGCCGCGGAAGTTCCAGTCTTTCTCGATCGCATAGGTCTTATCTGCCACAGCGATCTTCAAGCCGCCGCCGGCAGTGATGCGCACTGGCAAATGTTTGTGCGCCCCGCCCTGGCCCTTGATCACCGCGACAAAGTCATCGGCAATGCGCACGCCATGGCCCGGAAGCTGGCCGCTGATGCCAGCTGCACGATCGAGATAACGCCGATAGACAGCGGCCGCCAGCGCCACCAGAAAATCGGGATCCTCATGCGGCACATCTTCGGCGCGGAATCCGGTGGGGTACTGCTCGGCAATGAAGCCGGTGTTGAAGTCGCCCGAGACGAACTTCGGGTGCGCCAGCAGGGCTGCCTGGAACGGGATGTTGCTGGAGACCCCGCGAATCACGAAGCCGTTCAGCGCCTCGCGCATTCGCCGGATCGCATCTTGCCGGTCCGTGCCATGCACGATCAGCTTCGCGATCATCGAGTCGTAGAACATCGGGATCTCGCCGCCTTCGTAGACACCCGTGTCCACGCGCACGCCGCCCGCCTCGCCAGGCATCGGCATGGCGGCCTCCAAGGTCTGCGGCGGTGGCTGGTAGCGCACCAGACGGCCAGTGGACGGCAGGAAGTTGCGGAACGGATCTTCGGCGTTGATGCGGCATTCAATGGCCCAGCCGCGACGCGGAATCTGGGCCTGTGTGAAGGCCAGCGGTTGGCCTGCCGCCACGCGAATCATCTGCTCGACCAGGTCCAGCCCGGTGATGCATTCGGTGACCGGGTGCTCCACCTGCAGCCGGGTGTTCATCTCCAGGAAATAGAAGCTCTGGTCCTTGCCGACGACGAACTCGACAGTCCCGGCACTTTCATACTTCACCGCCTTGGCCAGCGCCACCGCCTGCTCGCCCATGGCCTTGCGCGTGGCCTCGCTGATGAAGGGCGATGGAGCCTCTTCGATCACCTTCTGGTGCCGGCGCTGGATCGAGCATTCGCGCTCATGCAGGTAGACCACATTGCCATGCGAATCGCCCAACACCTGGATCTCGATATGCCGCGGCTGCTCGACGAACTTCTCGATGAACACGCGGTCGTCGCCGAAGCTGTTGCGGGCCTCGTTGCGGCAGGCGCTGAAGCCCTCGAAGGCTTCCTTGTCGTTGTGCGCCACGCGCAAGCCCTTGCCGCCACCGCCGGCCGAGGCCTTGATCATCACCGGGTAGCCGACATCACGGGCAATCTCGACGGCGCGCTCAGCCGTCTCGATCACGTCGTTCCAGCCGGGGATCGTATTGACCCTGGCTTCCTTGGCCAGCTTCTTCGAGGCGATCTTGTCGCCCATTGCGGCGATCGAGTAGTGCTTCGGACCAATGAAGGTAATGCGCTCTTCCTCGACCCGCTTCGCGAAGTCTTCGTTCTCGGACAGGAAGCCGTAGCCGGGGTGAATGGCTTGCGCGCCAGTCTGCTTCGCCGCGGCAATGATCTTGTCGGCCACGAGATAGGACTCGCGGCTCGGCGCCGGCCCGAGCAGCACGGCTTCATCCGCCAGTTCGACATGGCGCGCGTCCTTGTCGGCTTCCGAATAGACCGCGACGGTCGCAATGCCCATTTTCTTGGCGGTCTTGATAACCCGGCAGGCGATTTCACCGCGGTTGGCGATCAGTATTTTGCTAAACATGGAGCGTCTCCGCGGTGAACTCGCCTGTGTGCGCTTCGCGCACCAAGCAATTTGGCGTCGCCGCAACGGCCTGGCGGCCGTTGTCGCCGCGGTTGGCAATGAGGATCTTGGTGAACATGTCCGCCACCTTCACAGAGGAATATTGCCGTGCTTGCGCCACGGGTTGTCGAGCTTCTTGTCTTTGAGCATCGCCAGTGATCGGCAGATGCGCTTGCGCGTTTCGTGCGGCTGGATCACATCGTCGATGAAGCCGCGCGCCCCAGCGACAAACGGGTTCGCAAAGCGCGCCTTGTACTCTGCTTCCCGCGCCGCCAGCTTGCCCGGATCGTTCTTGTCTTCTCGGAAGATGATTTCCACAGCGCCCTTGGCGCCCATCACCGCGATCTCGGCATTCGGCCAGGCGAAATTGACATCGCCGCGCAAGTGCTTGGAGCTCATCACGTCGTAGGCACCGCCGTACGCTTTGCGCGTTATCACCGTCACCTTGGGCACGGTGCATTCGGCATACGCATATAGCAGCTTGGCACCATGCTTGATGATGCCGCCGTATTCCTGCGAAGTGCCGGGCATGAAGCCGGGCACGTCGACAAAGGTGATCACCGGGATGTTGAAGGCATCGCAGAAGCGCACAAAGCGCGCCGCCTTGATACTGCTCTTGATGTCCAGGCAGCCGGCCAGCACCAGCGGGTTGTTGGCGACGATGCCCACCGTCTGCCCGGCCATGCGCGCCAGGCCGATCACGATGTTCTTGGCATGCTCGGGCTGCAGCTCGAAGAAGTCGCCATCGTCGACCACCTTGAGGATCAGCTCCTTGATGTCGTAGGGCTTGTTCGGGTTCTCCGGAACCAGCGTGTCCAGCGATGCATCCAGGCGCTCGGCAGGGTCGTTGCTGGGTCGCACCGGCGGCTTTTCCTTGTTGTTCAGCGGCAGGTAGTTGTAGAAGCGGCGCAGCATCAAGATGGCTTCGACATCGTTCTCGAAAGCCAGGTCGGCCACGCCGCTGCGGCTGGTGTGGGTGCTGGCGCCTCCGAGTTCTTCGGCCGTTACTTCCTCATGCGTCACCGTCTTCACCACCTCAGGGCCGGTGACGAACATGTAGGAACTGTCCTTCACCATGAAGATGAAGTCGGTCATCGCCGGCGAATACACCGCGCCGCCGGCGCAGGGGCCCATGATCATGCTGATCTGCGGCACCACGCCGGAGGCCATGACATTGCGCTGGAACACGTCGGCATAACCACCCAAAGACGCGACACCTTCCTGGATGCGCGCACCGCCCGAGTCGTTGAGACCGATCACCGGTGCGCCCACCTTCATCGCCTGGTCCATCACCTTGCAGATCTTCTCTGCGTGGGCTTCGCTGAGCGCGCCGCCAAAGACCGTGAAGTCCTGGCTGAACACGAAGACCAGACGTCCGTTGATCATGCCGTAGCCGGTGACCACGCCATCGCCCGGCACCTTGTTGTCGGCCATGCCGAAGTCGCTGCAGCGGTGCTCGACGAACATGTCCCATTCCTCGAAGCTGCCTTCGTCCAGCAGCAACTCCAGCCGCTCGCGCGCAGACAACTTGCCCTTCTTGTGCTGCGCAGCAATGCGCTTCTCGCCGCCGCCCAGCCTGGCCTTCTGGCGCATGGCTTCCAGCTTCTGCTGAATGTCGTGCATGGTGATCAACTCCTCGCGATCGGAAAACAGTGAATCAATGGAACAGTTCCAGCAGCCGGCGTGCGGCGACCGACGCGGCCAATTGGCCGTCGCGTACTTCCTGCGTCAGCAGCGGCAGTGCGTTGCGCACATCCGGGTGATGCTTGAAGCGATGCTTCAAGCCGGCATCGATGCGCTCCCACATCCAGGACTGGTCCTGCGCGTTGCGCCGTGCGGTGAGCCGGCCGTTGGCGGTCTGCAGTTCGCGAAATCGAGAGACCGCTGCCCAGAACTCCGTGAGGCCCTGGCCTTTCAGCGCACTGAGTTGCAGCACCTGCGGGTGCCACAGGCTTTCGTCATGATGGGCATGATCAGCCCGGCCATGAAAGCCACTCAGACGCAAGGACGAGGTGATCTGCGCACGCGCTCTTGTCGCCGCGGCCTCATCGATGTCGGCCTTGTTGATGACCACCAGGTCGGCCAGTTCCATCACGCCCTTCTTGATGGCCTGCAGGTCATCACCGGCATTGGGAAGCTGCAGCAGCACGAACATGTCGGTCATGCCGGCCACCGCGGTCTCGCTCTGGCCAACACCGACGGTCTCGACGATCACGATGTCATGGCCGGCCGCTTCGCAGACCAGCATCGCCTCGCGGGTCTTCTCGGCCACGCCGCCCAAGGTGCCGCTGGACGGGCTGGGGCGGATGTAGGCGCGCAAGTCCATCGACAGCTGCTCCATGCGCGTCTTGTCGCCGAGGATGGAGCCGCCGGAGACACTGGACGACGGGTCGATGGTCAGCACTGCCACGCGATGGCCCTGCGCGATCAGCAGCAGGCCCAGGCGCTCGATGAAGGTGCTTTTGCCCACCCCAGGCACGCCGGAAATTCCCAGCCGAAATGAGCGGCCACTGCGAGGCAGCAGCGCATTCAGCAGGTCATCCGCACGCGCCCGGTGATCGGCCCGTGTCGACTCCAGCAGCGTGATGGTCTTGGCCACCGCGCGGCGCTGAGCCGCACCGGGCTCGCCGAGCACTGCGTCGTGCAGCGCCTGATCGGCAGGTTCCAGCATGGGCGAGTGGGTCAGGCGGTTTGGGCCAGGCGAATCTGTTCGAGCACGTCCTTCGCGCTCGCAGGAATCGGCGTGCCGGGGCCGTAGATGCCCTTGACGCCGGCTTCGTACAGGAAGTCGTAGTCCTGCGCCGGGATCACGCCGCCAACGAAGACGATGATGTCGTCGGCGCCCTGCTTCTTCAGCTCCGAGATGATGGCCGGCACCAGGGTCTTGTGGCCGGCAGCGAGTGTCGAGACGCCGACTGCGTGCACATCGTTCTCGATCGCCTGGCGGGCGCACTCTTCGGGCGTCTGGAACAGCGGGCCCATGTCGACGTCGAAGCCGAGGTCGGCGAATGCGGTGGCCACCACCTTGGCACCCCGGTCATGGCCATCCTGGCCCAGCTTGGCGATCATCACGCGCGGGCGGCGGCCGGCATCGTCTGCGAATGCTGCAATCTCATGCTGCAGTTTTTCCCAGCCCTCGGCCGAGTCGTAGGCCGCGGCATAGACGCCGGTGACCTTCTGGATGTCGGCGCGGTGGCGGCCATAGATCTTTTCCAGCGCATCGCTGATCTCGCCGACAGTCGCGCGCAAGCGGATGGCCTCGATGCTCAAGGCCAGCAGATTGCCTTGCCCGCTTTCGGCCGCATTGGTCAGCGCCTGCAATGCGGCAGAGACCTTCGCGCTGTCCCGCGTCGCCTTCACCCGCGTCAGCCGCTCGATCTGCGAATCGCGAACCTTGACGTTGTCGACCTCCAGGATGTCGACCTTGTCCTGCGTCTTCAGCTTGTACTTGTTGACGCCGACGATCACGTCCTTGCCGGAGTCGATGCGCGCCTGCTTCTCGGCCGCGCTGGCCTCGATCTTCAGCTTGGCCCAGCCGCTGTCGACGGCCTTGGTCATGCCGCCCATGGCCTCGACTTCTTCGATGATGGCCCAGGCCTTGTCGGCCATGTCCTGCGTCAGCGACTCCATCATGTAGCTGCCGGCCCACGGGTCGACGACGTTGGTGATGTGCGTCTCTTCCTGGATGATCAGCTGCGTGTTGCGCGCGATGCGCGATGAGAACTCGGTCGGCAGCGCAATCGCTTCGTCGAAACTGTTGGTGTGCAGGCTTTGCGTACCGCCAAAGACAGCGGCCATCGCTTCGATGGCGGTGCGCACCACGTTGTTGTACGGGTCCTGCTCCGTCAGGCTCCAGCCCGAGGTCTGGCAATGCGTGCGCAGCATCAGGCTCTTCGGATTCTTTGCATTGAAGCCCTTCATGATCCGGCACCACAGAAGGCGCGCCGCGCGCATCTTGGCGATCTCCAGATAGAAGTTCATGCCAATGGCCCAGAAGAAGCTCAGGCGCCCGGCAAACTCATCGACATCCAGGCCCTTGTTGATGGCGGTCTTGACGTACTCCTTGCCATCGGCCAGGGTGAAAGCCAGCTCAAGCGCCTGATTCGCCCCCGCTTCCTGCATGTGGTAGCCGGAGATCGAGATCGAGTTGAACTTCGGCATCTTCTGCGCGGTGTACTCGATGATGTCCGCAATGATGCGCATCGAGGGTTCGGGCGGGAAGATGTAGGTGTTGCGGACCATGAACTCCTTGAGGATGTCGTTCTGGATGGTTCCGCTCAACTGATCCTGCGACACGCCCTGCTCTTCAGCCGCCACCACATAGCCGGCCAGCACCGGCAGCACCGCGCCATTCATCGTCATCGATACGCTGACCTTGTCCAGCGGAATGCCGTCGAACAGGATCTTCATATCCTCGACAGAATCGATCGCGACACCGGCCTTGCCCACATCGCCCGTCACGCGTGGATGGTCCGAGTCATAACCGCGGTGCGTGGCCAGGTCGAAAGCCACGCTGACGCCCTGTCCGCCAGCGGCGAGCGCCTTGCGATAGAACGCGTTGCTCTCTTCAGCGGTGGAGAAGCCCGCGTACTGGCGGATGGTCCAGGGCCGCACCGCATACATCGTGGCCTGCGGGCCACGGATGAAGGGCTCGAAGCCAGGCAAGGTATCGGCATGCGGCAGCGCCGCCGTATCGGCCGCGGTGTACAGCGGCTTGACCGTCAAGCCCTCTGGCGTCACCCAGTTCAGCGCTTGCACGTCGCCCCCTGGCGCCGATTTGGCGGCGGCCTTCTGCCATTGCGCCAGGCTGGCAGTGGTGAACTCTGGCGGGTGCGACGACATGGGAATCTCCGGAACAAGGGGCGCCGCAAAGGCAGGCGGCACTACGATTTCAAACTTGCGGCGCATGATACATGATGCATAATTATGAATCCAGAATTTTTCGGTTGACCGGAGCCTCCACTTGGCCACTGCTGCACCGCTTGCCCGATCGCCCGCTGAATCGCTTGCCGAACCCCCGTCACTGAGGCCGCTGACACCGCGCGCGCTGTACCAGGACGTGGCAGAACGCCTGCGCCAGCAGATCTTCAGCCGGGAGCTGGAACCCGGCAGCTGGATAGACGAGCAGAAGCTGGCGCTGGACTACGGCATCAGCCGCACCCCGCTGCGCGAGGCGCTGAAGGTATTGGCCGTCGAAGGGTTGGTGACGATGAAGGTGAGGCGCGGCGCCTATGTCACCGAGATGTCAGCCGACGACGTATCGCAGATCTACCACCTGCTCGGCCTGATGGAGAGCGATGCCGCCGGCCTCGTTGCGCGCAATGCCACGGAGCAGCAGCTGACCGAGCTACGTCAGCTGCACGACCGCCTGGAAAAGAACGCTCGCCAACGTGACGTGTTCTTCGCCACCAACGAGCAGTTCCACATGAAGCTGCTGGAGTTCTCGGGCAACCGCTGGACGCAGCAGATCGTCACCGACCTGCGCAAGGTGATGAAGCTCAATCGCCACCACTCGCTGTTCAAGCAAGGCCGGCTGGCCGATTCACTGGCCGAGCACCGTGCATTGATGCAGGCCATCGAGACCCGCGATGCCAAGGCCGCCGTGCGCCTGATGCGAGCGCATTTCGACAATGGGCTGGAAGCCGCGCAAGTGTGAGCATTGATGGGGGCTGGCCCAGCCACTCCTCGCACCTGTTCAAAAGTGGTAAAACCGCATGCGCTTGTGAGATTGCGCATCCGGCGTGTGGGCAAGCGCTGGCATCGGCTGCTAAAGTCGGCCGCTTCATCGGGATCGTTCAGCGATTGAAGTGCTGACAAGCGCCCTGCTGACATGGCCAACCCCTTCGACAGCGCCTCCGCCACCAGTGGAGGCAACAGCGGCAAGACCGGCGCCGAGCGCCGCGAGGCTGTGCGCCGCGCGATACGAGCCCACGCGATGGTGCTGCTGCCCGGCCAGCCCGGCCGCATGGGCCGCACCATCGATGTTTCCGAAACCGGCTTGTGCATTGCATTGCCCGATGCGCTGCCCTCCGGCGTGGAATGCCTTGTCGGCTTCGAGCTTCCCGATGGTGCGGGCAACCGCAGGCGGCTGCAGTCCAAGGCCCGCGTGGTGCACAGCGTGCTCAGCAGCACCAAGGACGACTTCAAGATCGGCATGCAGCTGGTGGCGCCCCCGGACGATGTAGTCCGCGCACTGCAGGCATTCGTGCGCGAGTGACACGCCGCTCAAGCCGGCACTAAATCACGAAGCAGAGGCGCCTCGCCTCTCAAGCTGCCATTCAGTGAGGCCGATAAGGGCCGAATGAGCTCGATGGATCAACCCTGGACCATGGCAGCGATGGCCGGCGCCGGCCGCAGCTGGTTGACGGCATTGCTGGCACGGCACCGCCGACTGTGGGCTCATGCACCAGCCGATATGCCTAGCGAGACGGGATGGACCGAAACCTCGCGCATGGGGCTGGACGATCGCATCCTCGCCACCCGCACACAGATTGCCGCGATGCACAGGAGTCTCGCCATGCAAAAGCACGCACTCGACGCCACCCGGCGCGCAGGCCAGCGCATCACCGCTGGCCCCTGGAGCCGTCCGATGAACGGTACGCCGGCGCCCAGCACGACCCGTGTGGATGTGCCGCTGGAAGAGGGCAAGCCCAGCGATTACGCGGACACCGAGCCGATGTCCGCATTCCTGGACAGTCGGCCCTTCGCCGAAGACCCGGCACACAAATGACAACGGCGCGCCCGTGGCGCGCCGTTTGATCCCACTCTCTTGGCGGCAACGAAGCCGTCTTTCCCAGCACACGCCGCGGAACCGGCTCTGCCGGGCCGCTGGCGTGGCCCCCTCGGGGAAGCGCCGCAGGCGCTCCGGGGGTGGCCCGTTTATCGTTGACCGATGGGCTTGACGTCGCGCTTCGTGGCGCCAACGAAGAGCTGACGCGGACGGCCGATCTTGTACTCGGGGTCGCCGATCATCTCGTTCAGCTGCGCAATCCAGCCCACCGTGCGGGCCAGCGCGAAGATCGCGGTGAACAGCGAGACGGGGATGCCGATCGCGCGCTGCACGATGCCGGAATAGAAGTCGACGTTCGGGTACAGCTTGCGGGCGACGAAGTATTCGTCTTCCAGCGCAATCTTCTCCAGTGCCATCGCCAGCTTGAACAGCGGATCGTTGCCCAGGCCGAGCGCTTCCAGCACCTCATGGCAGGTCTCGCGCATCAGCTTGGCGCGCGGGTCGTAGTTCTTGTAGACGCGGTGGCCAAAGCCCATCAACTTGACCTGCGAGTTCTTGTCCTTCACCTGCTTGATGAACTCGCCAATCTTCTCGACACCGCCATTGCGCTGGATGTCTTCCAGCATGTTCAGCGCCGCTTCATTGGCACCGCCGTGAGCGGGACCCCACAGGCAGGCCACGCCGGCAGCTATCGCTGCGAACGGATTGGTGCCTGACGATCCGCACAAGCGTACCGTCGAGGTCGAGGCGTTCTGCTCGTGGTCTGCATGCAGGATGAAGATGCGGTCGATCGCACGCACGATCACGTCGTTCGGCACGTACTCCTCGCACGGCGTCGCGAACATCATGCGCATGAAGTTCGACGAGTACGACAGGTCATTCTTCGGATAGATGAAGGGCTGGCCGATGCCGTACTTGTAGGCCATGGCCACCAGCGTCGGCATCTTCGCGATCAGGCGGATCGCGGCGATCTCGCGATGCGTCGGGTTATTGATGTCCGTGCTGTCGTGATAGAAGGCCGACAGCGCGCCCACCAGGCCCGTCATCACCGCCATCGGGTGCGCATCGCGGCGGAAGCCACGCAGGAAGAACTGCATCTGCTCGTTCACCATCGTGTGGTTGGTGACGAGCTTGACGAAGTCGGTCTTCTGCTGCGGATTGGGCAGCTCGCCCTTCAGCAGCAGGTAGCAGGTTTCGAGGAAGTCGCAGTTGGTGGCCAGCTGCTCGATGGGGTAGCCGCGGTACAGCAGCTCGCCCTTGTCGCCATCGATGTAGGTGATGGTCGAGTTGCACGACGCGGTGGACAGGAAGCCCGGGTCGTAGGTGAACTTGCCGGTCTGGCCGTAGAGCTTGCGGATGTCGATGACATCGGGACCAATGCTGCCCTTGTAGAGCGGCAGCTCGATGCTGGGGCTGCCATCGGAGAAGGACAGCGTGGCTTTCACGTCGGACGGAGTCATGGGCATTCCCTTTCTGAACAAACTCTACGCGGGGGCTATGGGTCTTGCACGCAGCATGCCAAGCACCTCGATCACCTCGGGGCGATCCAACTCGGCATCCGGTTCACGGCGACACAACAACAAGTCCATCAAGTCGTTGTCGGCCAGGTCCATCAAGGCTTGCAGCCCGCTGGCCTGACGCACCGTCAGGCCGGCCTCATATCGGCGAAAGAAGCGCTCGATGAACAAGTCGTTCTCGAGCATGCCTCGGCGGCAGCGCCACTTGAGCCGGCTCAGCTCAGTGGGATCGAGTGGGGCAAGCGGCGCTTCCATCGCATCACTTCATGGCAAATCGCGGGCCTAGCGTGGCAGGCCTAGACAGCGCGGCGCACCATCAACTCTTTGATCTTGCCGATGGCCTTGGTCGGGTTCAGCCCCTTGGGGCAGACATCGACGCAGTTCATGATGGTGTGGCAGCGGAACAGGCGATACGGGTCTTCGAGGTTGTCCAGACGATCACTGGTTGCATGATCGCGGCTATCGGCAATGAAGCGATAGGCCTGCAGCAGGCCGGCCGGGCCGACGAACTTGTCCGGGTTCCACCAGAAGCTGGGGCAGCTGGTCGAACAGCTGGCACACAGGATGCACTCGTACAGGCCGTTCAGCTCTTCGCGCTCTTCCGGGCTTTGCAGGCGTTCCTTCTCGGGCGGCGTCTCGTCGTTGACGAGATAGGGCTTGATCGAGTTGTACTGCTTGAAGAACTGGGTCATGTCGACGATCAGGTCGCGAATGACGGGCAGGCCAGGCAGCGGCTTCAGCTTGATCGGGTCCTTCAGGTCGCGCATGTTGGTCAGGCATGCGAGGCCATTCTTGCCATTGATGTTCATCGCATCCGAACCACACACGCCTTCACGGCAGGAGCGGCGATAGCTCAGCGTCGGGTCGATGGACTTCAGCTTGATCAAGGCATCCAGCAGCATGCGCTCGGACCCATCGAGCTCGATCTCGAGGGTCTGCATATACGGCTTGGCGTCCTTGTCCGGGTCGTAGCGATAGATCTGGAATGTGCGCTTCATGATGATTGGATTCCCGGAATCAGAACGTACGGACCTTGGGCGGAACGCTGTCGACAGTCAGCGGCTTCAATTGCACCGGCTTATACGAAAGGCGATTGCCTTCCGAATACCACAGCGTGTGCTTCATCCATTCCTTGTCGTTGCGGCCCAGCGGGAACTCGGCGTCGTCTGCACCGCGCTCGTAGTCCTTCACCGTGTGGGCGCCGCGGCATTCATGGCGGGCAGCAGCGGATTCGATGGTGGCTTGCGCGGCTTCGATCAGGTTCTCGACTTCCAGCGCCTCGATGCGCGCGGTGTTGAAGACCTTGCTCTTGTCCTTCAGCGTGATGTTGGCGACGCGCTCGCGGATCTTGGCGACTTCGCCGGTGCCGGCGGTCAACAGCTCTTGCGTGCGGAAAACCGCGGCATGCTTTTGCATGGTGGCGCGCAGGTCGTTGGCCACGTCTTGCGCGTATTCGCCGCCGGCGCTGGAGTCCAGCTTGGCGATGCGGGCCAGCGACTTGTCGGCCGCATCGGCCGGCAGCGGCTTGTGCGACTTGGTCGAATTGGCGAGTGCATCGACGATATGGTTGCCCGCCGCCTTGCCGAACACCAGCAGGTCCAGCAGCGAGTTGGTGCCCAGGCGATTGGCGCCATGCACGCTGACGCAGGAGCATTCGCCCACCGCATACAGGCCATTGACGATGGTGTTCGGATTCCCGTCCTTCGGCGTGACGACCTGGCCGTGGATATTGGTCGGTATGCCACCCATCTGGTAATGGATGGTCGGCACCACCGGAATCGCTTCCTTGGTGATGTCGACATTGGCGAAGTTGTGGCCGATCTCGAACACGCTGGGCAGGCGCTTCAGGATCGTGTCGCCGCCCAGGTGGGTCATGTCGAGGTTGATGTAGTCCTTGTTCGGACCACAGCCCCGACCTTCCTTGATCTCCTGGTCCATGCAGCGCGACACGAAGTCACGCGGCGCCAGGTCCTTCAAGGTGGGCGCATAGCGCTCCATGAACCGCTCACCATTGACGTTACGAAGGATCGCGCCTTCGCCGCGGCAGCCTTCGGTCAGCAGCACGCCGGCACCGGCGACCCCGGTCGGGTGGAACTGCCAGAACTCCATGTCTTCCAGCGGAATGCCGGCGCGTGCCGCCATGCCCAGGCCATCGCCGGTATTGATGAAGGCATTGGTCGATGCAGCGTAGATGCGGCCTGCTCCACCGGTCGCAAACAAGGTGACCTTGCCTTCGAGGATGTGGATGTCGCCGGTTTCCATCTCGAGCGCCGTGACACCGAGCACATCGCCTTCAGCGTCGCGGATGATGTCCAGCGCCATCCATTCGACGAAGAATTGCGTGCGGGCCTTGACGTTCTGCTGGTACAGCGTGTGCAGCATCGCGTGGCCGGTGCGGTCAGCCGCTGCGCAAGCTCTCTGCACCGGCTTCTCGCCGTAATTGGCGGTATGGCCGCCGAAGGGGCGCTGATAGATCGTGCCGTCCGGATTGCGGTCGAAGGGCATGCCGAAGTGCTCAAGCTCGTAGACGACCTTGGGTGCTTCGCGGCACATGAATTCGATCGCGTCCTGGTCGCCGAGCCAGTCGGAGCCCTTGACGGTGTCATAGAAGTGGAAGTGCCAGTTGTCCTCGCTCATGTTGCCCAGCGAGGCACCGATGCCGCCCTGTGCAGCCACGGTGTGCGAGCGGGTCGGGAACACCTTGCTGAGCACGGCGACATTGAGGCCCGCGCGGGCCAGTTGCAGCGATGCGCGCATGCCGGAGCCGCCGGCTCCGACGATCACGACATCGAATTTGCGCTTGGTGACGGAAGTGCTTGCCATGATGTTTCTCAGAGTCTCCACAGGACTTGCACGGCCCAGCCGGTGCAGCCCACAAGCCATGCAATGGTCGCGACCTGTGCAAGCAATCGCACACCGACCGGCTTGATGTAATCCATCCACACATCGCGCATGCCCACCCAGGCATGCCAGGCCAGCGAGACGATGACAACGAAGGTAAGCACCTTCATCCATTGCTGCGCAAAGATGCCGGCCCACTTGTCATAGCCCATCGGGCCGGGCATCAGCACCTGCACCAGCAGTGCCAGCGTGAACAGCGCCATTGCCGCGCCGGTGATGCGCTGGCTCAGCCAGTCTCGAAAGCCATAGTGCGCACCGACGACCAGGCGCTTGGAACCGTAATTGACAGCCATGTGCCGCTCCCCCTTCAGTACAGGCCGAAGAGCTTGGCGCCCAACAGCACAGTCAGCGCCAGGCTCAGCACCAGCGTCACGATGGCCGAAGAACGGCCGAATTCCTTGGTCACCGCATGGGTCGCATCCATCCACAGATGGCGGACACCAGCAATCGCGTGATGCAGATAGGACCAGATCAGCGCCAGCACCGCCAGCTTGACGATGACGCCGGGAACAAAACCGATACCGGCCGTGAAGGCGCTGGCGAACCGGTCGAATGAGATCTCTGAAGAAACACTGGTGTCGAACAGCCAGACAACAAAGGGCAGCAGGAAGAACATCAGCATGCCGCTGGCCCGGTGAAGAATCGAGACGATGCCGGCCACAGGTAATCGGTATTGCAGCGCCTCAATGAGGCGCATGTTCTCGCCGGGCCGTGCTTTCGAGATCTCTGCCATAGGGGTTGGTCTCTTGTAATCGGGTGAAACCGCAGGAGTTTATTGCATCGCACAAGACTTACGGGGAGCTTGAACTCGCTCACCGACAAGATGACGAAACTCAGCTCAGCTCGTTGCGGTAGAAGTGTTGATCGGTGTTGTAGAACCCTCGGCGCAGCTCGACGGGCTTGTCGCCATAGGTGAAGGAGAGTCGCTCGACGCTGAGCAACGGCGTGCCGAGCGCGATGCCCAGCATCTCGACCGAGGCCGCATCGGCCGCCACGGCGCGGATCTTTTCTTCGGCGCGGATCATGCGCACGCCGAACTCGGCCTCGAACATGCCGTACATCGGTCCCTTGTATTCGGCCAGGCGTTCGGCAGTGAGACCCTTGAACAAGGTGCCTGGCAACCAGATCTCATCGAACACGACCGGCTTGCCGCCGACCAGCAACAGCCGCCGCATCTGCACCACGGCATCGCCACTGCGGCAATCGAGCGCACGCGCCACGGTGGCCGGTGCGCGCACACGTTGGCAATCGACCAGGCGGCGCTCCATGTCCATCGCCGCGCCGTCGTCGGGCATCAGCCGCAGGAAGCGGTACTGCACATGCTGCTCGGCATGGGTGGCGACAAACGTGCCCTTGCCCTGGCGGCGCACCAGCAGATTCTCGGCCGCCAGTTCATCGATGGCCTTGCGCACCGTGCCCTGGCTGACCTTGAAGCGTGCGGCAAGGTCCAGCTCGCTGGGAATGGCCTCGCCGGGCTTCCATACGCCGGCCTGCAGCTCACGCGTGATCAGGCCCTTGATCTGCTGGTACAGCGGGCTGAAGGCCGGGCCTGCGTCGGCGGGTGCATCGCTGCCACTGGCGGAAGAAGCACTCGCGGAAGAGGGGTTGGACGGCACAACAGCAGGCATGGGCCGAATTGCAACACATGGCGTTTGCCGCGTCTAGCAAATGCTGACAGATGTCTTATAGAAGACATAAGACCTTTGACAGATCCTGGGAACAACCCCTAGACTCGCCTACACTTCCCGTCCCGGCCTGCCACGCGCGTCATTCATGCGCGGGCTCGGCCTGCCCCGATTCCTTCGTCACTACCCGCGTGGAGTTCCCCATGAGCAAGAAGCCCGTTCGCGTGGCCGTTACCGGCGCCGCCGGCCAGATCGGTTATGCCCTGTTGTTCCGCATCGCTTCCGGCGAAATGCTGGGCAAGGACCAGCCGGTGATCCTTCAGCTGCTGGAGATCCCCGACGAGAAGGCCCAGAAGGCGCTCAAGGGCGTGATGATGGAGCTGGAAGACTGCGCCTTCCCGCTGCTGGCTGGCATGGAAGCCCATGGCGACGCCAACACCGCCTTCAAGGACACCGACTACGCACTGCTGGTAGGCGCCCGCCCCCGTGGCCCTGGCATGGAGCGTGCGGATCTGCTGGCCGCCAATGCCCAGATCTTCACTGCCCAGGGCAAGGCCCTGAATGCCGTGGCATCGCGCAACGTTCGCGTGCTGGTGGTTGGCAACCCGGCCAACACCAATGCCTACATCGCGATGAAGTCGGCACCCGATCTGCCGCGCAAGAACTTCACCGCCATGCTGCGCCTGGACCACAACCGCGCCCTGAGCCAGATCGCCGCCAAGAGCGGCAAGCCGGTGGCCGCCATCGAGAAGCTGGCGGTGTGGGGCAACCATTCGCCCACCATGTACGCCGACTACCGCTACGCCACCATCGATGGCGCATCGGTCAAGGACATGATCAACGATCAGGTGTGGAACAAGGACGTGTTCCTGCCGACCGTCGGCAAGCGCGGCGCGGCGATCATCGAGGCGCGCGGCCTGTCTTCCGCCGCATCGGCAGCCAATGCCGCGATCGACCACATGCGTGACTGGGCCCTGGGCACCAACGGCAAGTGGGTGACGATGGGCGTGCCCAGCAATGGCGAATACGGCATCCCGAAGGACATCATGTTCGGCTACCCGGTCACCACTGAAAACGGCGAATACAAGATCGTCGACGGCCTGGAGATCGATGCCTTCTCGCAAGAGTGCATCAACAAGACCCTGGCCGAGCTGCAAGGCGAGCAGGACGGTGTCAAGCACCTGCTGTGATCGCAATGGCGATCGTGGTTCGCTGAACCCGGCGCGCTAAGCTCAAGGGCTGATCGGCAAATGTCGATCGGCCCTTTTTCAATCCCCGCCCCAGCCATCATGAGTATTGCCATTTCGCCCCGAGAAGCGCTGTTCGACGACGGCGATACGGCCCCCGATATCCCCGTGGTCGACCACTATTGCGGCGTTGAAGTGCGCATGCGCAAGAGCCTGGCGCTGCAGGCTGAATTGGGACCGTTGTTCGACATCACGCTCGATTGCGAAGACGGCGCGCCGATAGGCGCTGAGGCCCAGCACGCGCAGATGGTGGCCGAGATGGTGCTGTCTTCGGACAACCGCTTCGGCCGGGTCGGTGCACGTGCGCATCCAGTCGCCCACCCGTCCTTCATGGCCGACATCGAGACCCTGGTCGGCAAGGCCGGCGACCGGCTGGCCTATCTGATGATTCCCAAGCCCCGCCATCTGGCCGATGTGCAGCAGGCCATCGCGCAGATCGAGCATGTGTCGCGCGTCAGTGGCCAGGGCGCGAAGCTGCCCTTGCACACCTTGATCGAGACGCATGGCGCGCTGCGCGATGTGCAGGCGATTGCCGAGTTGCCGCGCATCGAATCGCTCTCGTTCGGTTTGATGGACTTCGTCTCGGCACACCGCGGCGCGATTCCGCAATCGGGCATGAGCGTGCAAGGCCAGTTCCAGCATCCGCTGGTGGTGCGCGCGAAGCTGGAGATTGCCGCAGCCTGCCATACCGCGGCCAAGGTGCCTTCTCACTGCGTGGTCACCGAGTTCAAGGATGAAGACGCGCTGACCGAGGCTGCCACCCGCGCCTCGCGCGAGTTCGGCTACACGCGCATGTGGAGCATTCACCCGGCCCAGATCCAGCCCATCATCGATGCCTTTGCGCCCAGCGTGGCCGAGATCGATGAAGCCATCGAGATCATCGCCGCGGCCCAGGCCGCGCAATGGGCGCCGATACGCCATCGCGACACCTTGCACGACCGAGCCAGCTATCGCTATTTCTGGCAGCTGCTCGAACGGGCACGCCGCACCGGCCAGCCGCTGCCTGCACAGGTGGAACTGCAGCTCTTCGGCGCATTGCGCGGCTGATTCAGCTGCGGTAGTCCGGGCGGCCGCAAGGTCTTGCGGTGCAATGTCACGGCGGCAATTCACAGTGGCCGCGGTGCTTGCAGCCCGTTGCACTGTGCTGGCATTCACCGACTGCCTCCCACCCTGTCCGCATCGGACAATCGCGCTTTGCCCGACCGACGGATTTCCTGACATGCGCCTCGCCTCCAGCCGCTTCGTTCAACCCGCCCTGCTCAGCCTGACGCTGGCCTTCGCTACCGGCGCCGTACTGGCGACCGAGACGGCCAAGCCTGCCGCCAAGACGCCTGCACCGCGGCCCGCCGGCTCGGTACAGAAGGCGAATGACCAGGCCAAGGGCCTGAAGCTGGCGACCGAGGTGGTGGAGCAGATCAACGACGCCCAGCTCGATGTCGCAGCCCGCGTGCTTACCGGCGATGCCGATTGCGAGTTCAACCAGAAGGTCTCGGTGCTGCCGCTCGAAGGCAAGCCCGGCATCTTCACGGTCACCTTCAAGAAGGTGGCCTACCGCATGACGCCGCAGGAAACCACCACCGGTGCGGTGCGGCTCGAAGACAAGAAGGCCGGGATCGTCTGGCTGCAGATCCCCGTCAAGTCGATGCTGATGAACGCGAAGATCGGCCAGCGCATGGTCGATGCATGCACACATTCCGAACAGCGTGCGGCGGTGGCTGCCTCGGAAGCCGCAGCAAAGGCCATGGCCGTCTCGGCCACGGCGCCCGCGGGTACGGGGCTCGGTATTGCGCCGGGGTCTGTAGTGACGCCAGCCACCACACCTCAAGCTGCCGCGCCGCAAGCCAGCACGGCAGCCACGCCGCCCGCAGCGGCCTCCGCCGCATCGAACTGAGCCCGAGCTCGCTCACGGCGCACGTCCGCGCCCACGCCATTCGATCTGATCAGCAAGCTGCGCTGTCCGCTTGGGCGGCTGCTTTGCGGCGGCTGGGACTACCACCTGGGCATCGAAACCATGGCCCCGGTGCCCGAACTCGGTACGACGGCGCTGATGCTGTTAGGACTGGTGATGGGCGCTGCATCGGCAGGGCGCTGGCGAGTTCGCATCGGCAGTGCAGCACCGGAGTTCGGCTGAGTTCGTTCTGTTCGCCGACCCCTTTCTGGCACCCTGGCCAACCACACATCGCCCCTGTACCCGATGCGTCGTTGCCTGGCAACGGTTTTGAGCAAGAGGCCCAGCGAGCCGCCCGGGCATGGGCAGTTTGCACGTCCGGATTGGCGCGGCTGTTGGTATGCTGCGCTGCAGCATCCATCCGGAATGCGCTTCCCCCGTCTCTCCTAACTCTTCAACATGATCAACGTCGTTCTCGCTCTCGTGCCGCTCGTCTTTGCGACCGGTTGTCTCGTCTGGACCATGACCAGCGGTGCGCAAGCGCAAGCCCGCTCGGACGCGTGGGCCGCCAAGTGGGTCAAGGACAACACCTGAGCCGCATGCACGCGTGCCCGGCACGCGATCTGCAAGCCCGCTGCCAGCGGGCTTTTTTTCGCCTTGGAATTTTCATCTCGGCCGGCCCTGCTGGCGCGACAATGCGGCCCCGTCAGTGACGTCCCGTGCAGCCTGCAACGAAAACCGCTTGGCAAGTCTTATATAAGACATAAAATATCGGACTAACCCTAGCCGTCCGCCTCACCTCTTTCCGCCACACAGGAGCTTCCGAATGCTGCAAGCCTATCGCCAACATGCCGCCGAACGTGCCGCCCTCGGCATCCCGCCGCTACCGCTGTCGGCGCAGCAGACCGCCGACGTCATCGAACTGATCAAGAACCCGCCCGCCGGCGAAGACGCCTTCCTGCTGGACCTTTTGACGCACCGCGTGCCTCCGGGCGTCGACGATGCCGCCAAGGTCAAGGCCAGCTTCCTGGCCGCCGTGGCCCATGGCGACATCAAGGTCGGCCTGATCAGCAAGGCCCGCGCCACCGAGCTGCTGGGCACCATGGTCGGCGGCTACAACGTCAAGCCGCTGATCGACCTGCTGGACGATGCCGAAGTGGCCGCCGTCGCCGCCACCGCGCTGAAGAAGACGCTGCTGATGTTCGACTTCTTCCACGACGTGGCCGAGAAGGCCAAGGCCGGCAACGTTCACGCCAAGGCCGTGATCCAGAGCTGGGCTGACGCGGAATGGTTCACCGCACGCCCCGAAGTGGACAAGAAAATCACCGTGACGGTGTTCAAGGTCACCGGCGAGACCAACACCGACGACCTGTCTCCCGCGCCCGATGCCTGGAGCCGCCCGGACATCCCGCTGCACTACCTGGCGATGCTGAAGAACACGCGCCCCGGCATCACGCCGGAAGAAGACGGCAAGCGCGGCCCGATGCAGTTCATCGAAGAGCTGAAGAAGAAGGGCCACCTGGTCGCCTACGTCGGCGACGTGGTCGGCACCGGCTCCAGCCGCAAGAGCGCGACCAACAGCGTGATCTGGGCCACCGGCCAGGACATCCCGTTCGTGCCGAACAAGCGCTTCGGCGGCGTCACCTTGGGCGGCAAGATCGCCCCGATCTTCTTCAATACGCAGGAAGACTCGGGCGCGCTGCCGATCGAAGTCGATGTGTCGAAGTTCGACATGGGCGACGTGATCGACATCTACCCGTATGACGGCAAGATCGAAAAGGCCGGCGCGGTGGCTGCCGAGTTCCAGTTGAAGAGCGACGTGCTGTTCGACGAAGTGCGCGCTGGCGGCCGCATCAACCTGATCATCGGTCGTTCGCTCACTGGCAAGGCCCGCGAGTTCCTCGGCCTGCCCGCCTCCACCGTGTTCCGTCTGCCACAAGCCCCGGCGGCAACGACCGCCGGCTTCACCTTGGCGCAGAAGATGGTTGGCCGCGCCGTTGGCCTGCCCGAAGGCCAGGGCGTTCGCCCCGGCACCTACTGCGAGCCGAAGATGACCACGGTCGGCAGCCAGGACACCACCGGCCCGATGACGCGCGACGAGCTGAAGGACCTGGCCTGCCTGGGCTTCAGCGCCGACCTGGTGATGCAGAGCTTCTGCCACACCGCCGCCTACCCGAAGCCGGTTGACGTGAAGACCCATCGCGAGTTGCCTGCCTTCATCAGCAACCGCGGCGGCGTCGCACTGCGCCCGGGCGACGGCGTGATCCACAGCTGGCTGAACCGCCTGCTGCTGCCCGACACCGTCGGCACCGGCGGCGACAGCCACACGCGTTTCCCGATCGGCATCAGCTTCCCGGCCGGCTCCGGCCTGGTGGCCTTCGGCGCCGCCACCGGCGTGATGCCGCTGGACATGCCCGAATCGGTGCTGGTGCGCTTCAAGGGCCAGATGCAACCCGGCATCACCTTGCGCGACCTGGTGCATGCGATCCCCTATTACGCGATCAAGGCTGGCCTGCTGACGGTTGCCAAGGCCGGCAAGATCAACGCCTTCTCAGGCCGCATCCTCGAGATCGAAGGGCTGCCGGACCTGAAGGTGGAGCAAGCCTTTGAGCTGAGCGACGCCAGCGCCGAGCGCTCAGCCGCCGGCTGCACGGTGAAGCTGAACCCCGAGCCGATCAAGGAATACCTCACCAGCAACATCGTGCTGATGAAGAACATGATCGCCGACGGCTACGCCGACAAGCGCACCTTGGAACGCCGCATCAAGGCGGTCGAAGCCTGGCTGGCCAACCCGCAGCTTCTGGAAGCCGACAAGAACGCCGAGTACGCCGAGGTCATCGAGATCGACCTGGCCGAGCTGACCGAGCCGGTGCTCTGCTGCCCGAACGACCCGGACGACGCCAAGCTGCTGAGCCAGGTCGCCGGCGCGAAGATCGATGAAGTCTTCATCGGCTCGTGCATGACCAACATCGGCCACTTCCGCGCCGCATCCAAGCTGCTCGAAGGCAAACGCGACATCCCGGTCAAGCTGTGGGTCGCTCCGCCGACCAAGATGGACGCCGCCGAGCTGACCAAGGAAGGCCATTACGGCGTGTTCGGCACCGCCGGTGCCCGCACCGAGATGCCCGGCTGCAGCCTGTGCATGGGCAACCAGGCGCAAGTGCGTGAAGGCGCGACGGTGGTTTCCACCAGCACCCGCAACTTCCCGAACCGGCTGGGCAAGAACACCAACGTCTACCTGGCCTCGGCCGAGCTGTCCGCCATCGCCTCCAAGCTCGGGCGCCTGCCGACCGTGGCGGAGTACCAGGCCGACATGGGCGTGATCAATGCCGACGGCAGCAAGATCTACAAGTACATGAACTTCGACCAGATCGAGGAATACGCGGAGACGGCGAAGGCTGTGGCGGTTTGATGGCCGCTGCGCTCGCCTGATGCCAAAGGCCCGCTGATGCGGGCCTTTTTCATGGCAGCCAAGGAGGCTCCATGCCCTGGATCTGGCCGCTCACATCACCCGATAGACCTTCCCCGTCTGCGCGCCTTCCACACTGCGTTGGTACGCCAGCGCCGTGCGCTCGGCGCTCACTGCCTCGAAGCCGGGAAAGAACGGACCATAGGCTTCCAGCGATTCGGTCAGCACGGTCGGGCTGATGACGTTGATGCGGATGCCACGCGGCAGCTCTATGGCGGCGGCCGCTGCAAAAGCTTCGAGTGCAGCATTGACCGGCGTGGCATTCGCGCCATTGCGGATCGGCTCGATGGCCAGCACACCCGCGGTCAGCGTGATCGAGCCGCCGTCGTTCAAATAGCGCTGGCCTTGCAGCGCCAGGCGCACCTGGCCGAGCAGCTTGTCCTGCAGGCCGAGGTTGAACTGCTCGGCGGTCATCTCGGTCAGCGGGCCGAAGTGCAGGTTGCCGGCGGCGCTGATGATGGCATCGACCTTGCCGACGGTTTCCAGCAGCGCAGCGACGCTCTGATCGCTGGTGAGGTCGACGCGGTGGTCGCCGCTGGAACGGCCGGCGCTGATGATCTGGTGGCGCGCGCCCAGGTTCTTGGCAACGGCTTGGCCGATGGTGCCGGCGGCGCCGACGAGCAGGATCTTCTTCATGTTCAGCTCTCCTGAAAAGAAAAACGTGTTGGTGAGGCCGCCATTGTTTTGAAAACCAGCCACGCCATAAAGTAGCGGCTTCTTTTGGAACCCCAAACCATTGGTTAGGGATCGGGTCAGGAACCCAGCGTCAGGAACCAGGCGTCAGGAGTGGCATGGACAAGCTGCGCAGCATGGAGGTGATGGTGGCGGTGGTGGAGACCGGCAGCTTTGCCGCGGCGGCCGCGCCGCTGCAGATGTCAGCGGTGGCCGTGGGCAAACACATCCAGCAACTGGAAGCCCACCTGGGCGCCCGCGTACTCCAGCGCAGCACGCGCAAGCAAAGCCTCACCGAGGTGGGCAGCATGTTCTACGAAGACAGCAAGCGCGTGCTGGAACAGGTGCGCTGGGCCGAGTCGGCGGTGGAGCGCAGCCGCTCGGCGCCGCAGGGCTTGCTGCGCGTCAGCGCGCCGGTGTCACTGGGCGGTCGGCTGATCGCTCCATTGGTGGCCGAATTCCTGTTGCTATATCCCAAAGTGCGCGTCGACCTGCAGCTGACCGACAGCGTGGCCGACCTGACGGGCGAGGCCATCGACGTGGCGGTGCGCATTGGCCGCATTGCCGATGAAAGCCTTGTCGCGCGGCCGCTGCAGCCCTACCGCATGGTGATTGCCGCGACGCCGGACTACCTGCAGCGGCATGGCACGCCCCTGCGCGCGGCGGACCTGGCCTCGCATGTGTGCCTGAGCCATTCGGTATGGCAGCGCCGCACCGAATGGACGCTGCACGACGGCGACGATCTGCTGCAATGGCCCAAGCAGGCCGGCTTCAGCTGCAACCACGGCGAAGGCTTGCGCCGTGCCGCGCTGGCGGGACTCGGCCTGGTGATGCAGCCCGAGGTGCTGCTGGCCGACGACCTGGCCAGCGGCCGCCTGGTGCAGGTGCTGCAAGACAGCGCGCCGCCGCCTCGGCAGGTGCACCTGGTCTACGCCTCGGATCGCCGGCCGTTGCCAAAGATGAGCCGATTTATCGAACATGTGGTGCGTGCGCTGGGCCTGCCGCGCGAAAGCCGTCGCGCACAAGCGACGGTATAAGCTTTGCGCCGCATCCGCCATGTTGAGAAGACCATGACACACATCCTGTGTTCGCGCCGCCGCTGTCTCTACGCCGCAGCCCTGGCCCTTTTGCTGCCGCTGGCCGCCCAGGCCGCCGAGCTGAAGCTGCGGCTGCTGGAGACCACCGATGTGCACATGAACCTGCTGGCCTACGACTACTACGCCGACAAGCCGACCGATGAGTTCGGCCTGGCCAAGACCATCACCCTGATCAAGGCGGCGCGCGTCGAGGCGCCCAACAACCTGCTGTTCGACAACGGCGATCTGATCCAGGGCAACCCGATGGGCGACCTGGTTGCCAAGGTCAAGCCGCTGAAACCTGGCGAGCTGCACCCGGCGCAAAAGGTGATGAATGCCATCGGCGTGGCGGCTGCCAACATCGGCAACCACGAGTTCAACTACGGCCTGCCTTTCCTGCGCCAAGCCATCGCATCGGCCAACTACCCGATGGTCAATGCCAACTTGGTGATCGACGAAGCCGGCGTGCCGGACGACAAGCTGAAGAACGCCTTCACGCCCTACGCCATCCTGGAGCGCGAATTCACTGACGAGGCAGGCGCCAAGCGCAAGCTGAAGATCGGCGTGATCGGCTTCGCACCGCCGCAGGTCATGACCTGGGACCGCGCCAACCTGCTGGGCAAGCTGAAGGCGCTGGACATCGTCGAGACCGCGCAGCGCTATGTACCCGAGATGCGCACCAAGGGCGCCGACCTGATCGTCGCCATTCCCCATTCAGGCCTGGAGTTCGGCCTCTCCGGACTGTTCGCCGAAAACGTTGTTGCCAAACTGGCCGAAGTGCCGGGCATAACAGCCATTCTGTTCGGCCATTCGCACGGCGAGTTTCCCGGCGTGTTCTTCACCAGGCATCCGAAGGTCGATCTGCAGCGCGGAACGATCAATGGCATTCCGGCCACGATGCCCGGTGCCTGGGGCAGCCACCTCGGCGTCATCGACCTGGTGCTGGACGATGCAGGCGGCCGCTGGCAGGTGAAGGACAGCCGCGCCTCGCTGCGGCCGATCTACGACCGCGCGGCGCGCAAGCCGCTGGTCGAGGCCGACCCGATGGTCGAGACGCTTGTAGGCGCCGAGCATGCAGCCACGCTGGCCTACATGCGCTCCGAAGTCGCCCGCAGTGCCGCACCGATCACGAGTTATTTCGCGTTGGTCGCTGACGATCCTTCGGTGCAGATCGTCTCGCAAGCCCAGCTGGCCTATGCGAAGAAGGCACTGGCCGGCACGCCGCATGCCACGCTGCCGCTGCTGTCGGCCGCAGCGCCCTTCAAGGCCGGTGGCCGCATGGGCTGGAGCTACTACACCGACTTCCCGGCCGGCCCCATTGCGCTGCGCAACGTCGCTTCGCTCTACATCTACCCGAACACCATCAAGGCAGTACGCATCAATGGCGCCGCGGTGCGTGAATGGCTGGAGATGTCGGCCGGCCAGTTCAATCGCATCGACCCCGCCGGCCCGGCCGAGCAGAACCTGATCAACGACGCCTTCCGCACCTACAACTTCGACACCATCGACGGCGTCAGCTACCGCATCGATGTGACCCAGGCCGCGCGCTACGACAGCAACGGCAAGCTGGTTGCGCCCGATGCGCACCGCATCACTGACTTGCAATACCAAGGCAAGCCCATTGACGACAAGGCCGAGTTCGTTGTTGTCACCAACAACTACCGCGCCGCGGGCGGCGGTGGCTTTCCGGGGCTGGACGGCAAGAGCATCGTGATGGATGCCCAGGACGAGAACCGCGAAGCGCTTTCGCAATACCTGATCGCGCAAAAGGAAGTGAACCCCAGTGCCGACGACAACTGGCGCATCCGCCCCGTGCCGGGCGTGAAGCTGCGCTTTTTGTCCGGAGCCGGCGGGATTGCGCAGCTGCCGCGCTACCCGCAGATCCAGCTGGTGAAGGACAACGGCGATGGCTCCGCGCTGTTTGAACTGAAGCCCTGAGCCTTCCGCCTCTCGCGCCGGCCCTGCCTGCCGGCAGGGCGCGTGCCTGTTTATTCCCATCGCGATCTCCTCACTTTCCCCGATACGCAGCGGCTGCCCGGGATGCGAGGCTTCCAGGTCTTGCCTTTCTGAAGAACGGAGAAACGCCATGAGCCCGCACGGCCGCCCGAAGGGCGAATTCCCTCTTGGAGGGACGGCGCGCAGCGCCAAGGGTGCCCCAGTTAGCCCGCACGGCCGCCCGAAGGGCGAATTCCCTCGTCAAGGGACGGCGCGCAGCGCCCAGGGAGCCCCAGTGAGCTTGTTGCCCCTGCTGTCCTTGCGCATGGCATCGGTATCGCTGCTGCTGGGCCTGGGCGCGTGCGCCAGCAGCCCCCCAGCCCCCGACGCCCAGACGCTGCTGCGTCAGGCCGATCAGGCCCTCGGCGCCGGTGGGTTGAAGACGCTGAGCTTCACGGCGCGCGGCACTGGTGCGGTCTTCGGCCAGGCCTGGCAGCCCGAGATCGCCTGGCCGCAAGCCACCTACTCCAGCTTCAGCCGGGCGATCGATTACGACAACAACGCCATGCGCGAAGAATATGCGCGCAGCCGCGCCGAGCCGAACGGAGGCGGCGCCCTGCCGCTGATGGGCCAGGGCGAGCAGCGCGTGACGGGCTTTGCGCGCGACAACTGGGCCTGGAACGCCGCAGGCCAGGCCTTTGCCGCAGCGCCTGTTGCGCTGGACGGTCGCATGCACGACCTGTGGACCTCGCCACATGGCGTCATCATCGCGGCCCAGCTGTATGGCGCCACGGCAGGCACGGCCAGCGAAAACGGCCAGAACTACGGCACGCTGACCTTCAAGATACCGGCCAAGCTGAACGCCACCGTCTGGGTCGATGCCGCCGGCCTGGTCACGCGGGTCGATTCGCAGCAGCCCAGCCCGGTGCTGGGCGATACCGCCACCACCACCCGCTACAGCGACTACCGCAAGATCGGCAATATCCAGTTCCCGATGCGAATCCAGCAATCGCAGGGCGGCTTCCCGGTGCTGGACCTGACCGTGCAGGATGTGCAGCCCAACGCCACGGTGGACATCGCGGTGCCGGACAACGTGCGCAGCTTCACCGAGCGCGTGGCCGCCGAGAAGGTGGCCGATGGCGTGTGGTTCCTGGCCGGCGGCTCGCATAACAGCGTGGCTATCGAGATGAGCAACCACACGGTGCTGGTGGAAGCACCGCTCTACGATGGCCGCTCCAATGCCGTGCTGGCGGAAATCGCCAAGCTGGCTCCCGGCAAGCCGGTGAAGACCGTCATCAACTCGCACCACCACTTCGACCATGCCGGCGGCTTGCGCACCGCCGTGGCCGGCGGCGCACAGCTGGTCACCAGCCAGATGGCCAAGCCCTACTTCGAACGCGTGATGGCCAACGCCAACACCATCGCGCCCGATGCCCTGGCCAAGTCCGGCCGCAAGCCCGACATCATCGGCGTCGACGGCAAGCGTGCGCTGGTCGACGGTGACCGCCGCATCGAGATCTACGAGATGCAGGGCAGCGTGCACGCCCAGGGCTTCATGATGATCTACCTGCCCAAGGAAAAACTGCTGATCGAGGCAGACGCCTTCACACCCGGCCCGCCGAACAGCCCGCCGCCCGCCACGGTGAATGCCAACAACCTGAACCTGGTGCAAAACATCGAACGCCTGGGACTGCAGGTGGAGCGCATCCTGCCGCTGCACAGCCGCATTGCGACGATGGCGGAGTTGAATGCGGCGGTGGGCCGCAAGTAGCGCGCTGGGACATGGTTGGACGGGCTGGAATGGCCCGTCTGGACGCCCCCCTGCCGTGGCACCTCTGAATTGGCCCGTCCTGGATGCGCGGTCTTGCAGGCGGCCAGTCTTGCAGGTGGCCGGTCTTGTTTGGGGCCCGTATGGATCGGCCAGTGTTGATCAAGCGCCGGCAGCAGCTCGCAGCAAGGCCGCTTCGCGCTCCGGCGCCAGGCCGGCCTTCGTGAACCGCTGCTGCTCAGCCGGCAGGCTGCGCCACCAAGCCAGGGTGTCAGCCACGGTCTGAGCCAGCGGACGGTTGTGCAGCCCGGCGGCCTGGGCCTTGTCGGTCGGCACGGCCATGAAGGCAGCGTACTCACCATCGGTGGGCAGCCACAGAGGCAGGTCGCTCCAAGGCTTCACACCTGCCTGCAACAGCGCTGCCTCGCCAACCCACTGCACGTGCGCATGGGCACCGGCCGCGTCGGCGCAATGCTTCAGCAGACTGGCCATGATGGTGAAGCCTGGGGGCGCCACAACATTGAAAGCACCGCGGCAACCTGTGTCCAACGCATGCAGCACAAAGCGGGCCAGATCGCGCGCATCGATGAACTGCAGCTGCCGGTCCGGCGCGCCAGGTGCCAATACCGGCTCGCCATCCTGCGCCGCGCGGGCCAGCCGTGCGGGCCACCAGGTAAAGCGCTGCGTCGGGTCATGCGGGCCGACCACCAGGCCCGGCCGGATCAGCAGGCTGTGCGGCGCGCCGATGCGCTGCAGCACCTCGTGTTCGCACAGCGCCTTCAGCGGCCCATAGGTTCGGCCATCGACGACCTCCGTATCCGGATCGTCGATGCGGCCCAGCGCCGCGCCTTCATCGTTGGGCTGGCGCGCATCGGCATAAGCCGAGACACTGGAGATGAAGGCATAACACCCAATGCGTGCGGCCAGCGAATCCGCCATGCGCGCCACTTCACCCGGCAGGTAGCCGCAGGTGTCGATCACCGCATCCCAACTGCCTCCGGCCAGCGCCGACAAATCCTGCCGCCGGTCGCCGCGCCGAAGCTCGACATTGGCCGGCAGCTCGATAGCCGTCTGCCCGCGGTTGAACAGCGTCACCTGGTCGCCACGCGCCAACGCAGCCTCCATCAGATGCCGGCCAACGAACTGGGTACCGCCGATGATCAGGAGCCTCATGGGCGCTGAGTATCTCGCTCCCATGATGGGACTCGAGCGCAAAACCGCGGTTCGGCTTCCAATCCGCCTGTTGCACACTTGGCTGATCGCACCCGTAGAACCGCAGCCGCACCATGAGTCAGAGCATCCAGGACTTTCACGACGACCCGCGCAATGCGCAGATCCGGATCTGGATCAACGGTGTGCTGAAACCGCGCGGCGAGGCCATGGTGTCGGTGTTCGACTCGGGCTTCGTGCTGGGCGATGGCGTGTGGGAAGGCCTGCGCGTGGTCGATGGCCATCCAGTATTCCTGGACGCTCATCTTGACCGCTTGTACGAAGGTGCCAAGGCCTTGCTGATGGACATCGGCATGGACCGCACCGCGATCGCCCGCGCGCTTTACGACACCCTGGCCGCCAACGGCATGGGCGGCGCGAGCGGCGTGCACATCCGGCTGATGGTGACACGCGGCGTCAAGCGCACGCCCTACCAGGACCCTCGCGTGACCATAGGCCCCGCCACCGTGGTGATCATTGCCGAGTGGAAGGAAGCCAAGCCGGAGACCTTGGCCACTGGGTTGTCGCTGTTCACCGTGCATGTGCGGCGCGGCTTCCCGGATGTGCAGGACCCCAAGCTCAACAGCCACAGCAAGATCAACTGCATCACCGCCTGCATCCAGGCCACGCAGGCCGGTGCCGACGAGGCGCTGATGCTGGACCCGCATGGCTTTGTCGCCACCTGCAATTCGACCCACTTCTTCATCGTGCGGCGCGGTGAAGTCTGGACCTCGACCGGCGACTACTGCCTGGGCGGCATCACCCGCGGCAATGTGCTGCTGATGTGCCGCGAGGCCGGCATCGTGGCGCGCGAAAAGAACTTCAGCCTCACCGAGGCCTATAGCGCGGAAGAGGCCTTTGTCACCGGCACGTTTGCTGGCCTGGCGGCCGTGCGTTCGATTGACGGCCGGACCATCGGCGATGGCCGGCCCGGCCCGATGGTGGCCCGGCTGCAAGGCCTTTATCGCGAACTGGTGGCCCGGGATGTCGCGGCACAGGTGCAGCGCGGCAAGGCCTGATTGAATCCCTATCATTCAACAAGAGCGGCCACGATCCGGCCGCATCAAATCCGAGGAGATAGCGATGCGATTAGCCATGTGGAGCGGCCCGCGCAACATCTCCACCGCAATGATGCGGGCCTGGGAGAACCGGCCCGATTGCGCGGTGGTGGACGAGCCGCTGTATGCCGCCTACCTCGCGGCCACCGGCCTTGACCACCCCGCGCGCGAAGAAGTCATCGCCGCAGGCGAAACCGATTGGCGCCGCGTCGTCGCCTGGCTCACCGGCCCCTTGCCCGCAGGCTGCAGCCTCTGGTACCAGAAGCACATGACCCACCATCTGCTGCCGGGCATGGACATCGAATGGGTGCATGGCCTGACCAATGTCTTCCTGATCCGCGACCCGGCCGCGGTGGTCGACTCGTACCTGAAGTCCCGCGCCACCGTCGTGCCGGACGACATCGGCCTGCGCCAGCAACTGCAGCTCTTCGATGCGGTGGCTGAACGCCAGGGCGAAGCGCCCACTGTCATCGATGCCGACGATTTCCTGCGGGCCCCGCAGGCGCATCTCGAAGCCTTGTGCACGCGCCTGAAGATCCCGCTCGATGCCGCAATGCTGCAGCGCATGCTGAACTGGCCAGCCGGCCCACGCGATAGCGACGGCGTATGGGCACCGCATTGGTATGACGCAGTCTGGCGCTCCACCGGCTTCGAGGCCTGGCGCCCGCGCCAGCCAAAGCTTGACGCGCAAGCCCAGGCAGTAGCCGATGCCTGCCGGCCCGCCTATGAACAACTGCACACCAAACGCCTGCATTTGTAGTTTTTCATCAGAAACACCTGTTCACGCGTTTTGCGCATGGTCATTCATAGACTGGCGCTCCCGGCAACCGATTCCGGTGGCCTTGGTGGCAGCCCTCATGAACATCTATAAGTCGTTGTTACGGATTGCCCTGCCTTTGTTGTTGGCCAGCACGGCCGCACAGGCCGCAGACATCACGCTGTACAGCAGCTACAACATCGAGGTCGGCGCCACGCGCCAGCTCACGGCCTATGTGCCGCTGTCGCCGAACACGGTGACCTTCACCGTCAATGGCATTGCGGGCGGCAATGCGATGGTCGGCACCATCAGCGCCGCCGGCCTGTACAGCGCGCCGGCCACCGTGCCGATGCCCAATGCAGTGAAGGTGCGTGCCACCAGCACGGCTTATCCGGACAAGTTCGGCGAAGCGACGATGACCGTCACCCAGGTCGGCATCCACTTGTGGAGCAGCGCACCGACCAGCGTGGCAGCGGGCAACTTCTCACTGCGGCTCAATGGCTCGAACTTCGTGCCAGGCGTCATCGTCAAGTTCGGCGATGTGGAACTGCCCAGTACCGTCAGCTCCAGCACCTCGCTTACCGTCACCGGCACGGCCACAGCGGCCCAGGTCGGCACCCGCGTACCTTTGACGGTGCGCCAGGTCGGCAATGGCGCGACGACCAGCGAGACGGTGATGGTCAGCGTCACCGCCGGCACCAGCACGCCACCGACGACGCCCAGCCCGACGATTGCAGTGGCACCGTCGACTGCCACGCTGGCGCCTTCGGCATCGCAGACATTTGCAGCCACCATCACCAATGGCAGCGGCACGGTGAACTGGTCGGTCAACAACATCGCCGGCGGCAATGGCACGGTCGGCACCATCAGCAGCGCCGGGGTCTATAACGCACCGTCGACAGTGCCCAACCCCGCCACTGTGACCGTGCGTGCCACCTTGGCTGGCAGCAGCTCGGTGGTGGGCAGTGCCAGCGTCACGATCAATGGGCCCATCAATCCCGGCACCGGTCAGGGCACGGCAGACCTGGCCGCTGGACGCCTGCTGGAACAAGCGGCCTTCGGGCCCAATCCGGCTTCGCTGGCCCGCGTGAAGCAGATCGGCGCCGATGCCTGGTTGACCGAGCAGTTCGCGATGGCCGAGACGGCGATCAGCAATCCGGTCAACGACAACCGAATCGTGCAGTCGCAATACCTGAACCGGCTGTCTGCGGCGCCGGACCAGCTGCGGCAGAAGGTGGCTTATGCGCTGTCGCAGATCATCGTGATCTCGATGAACAAGAACAACTATGCGGAGCAGATGGCACCTTACCTGCAGATGCTCAGCCGCAATGCCTTCGGCAACTACCGCACCCTGCTGGGCGAGATTGCGATCAGCTCGCAAATGGGCAAGTACCTGGATCTTGCCAACAGCAACAAGCCGACCAATGGCGGCGGCGCCAACGAGAACTTCCCGCGTGAACTGATGCAGCTGTTCAGCCTGGGCCTGTACAAACTGAACCTGGATGGCACCAATCAGCTCGATGGCAGCGGCCTGCCGATCTCGGTATACGACCAGGGCACGGTGCAGCAGGTGGCACTGGCCATGACCGGCTGGACCTACATCGGCACCGGCAACAACAACTGGGAGAACTTTGCAGGCCCGATGGTGCCGCGCGACGTGAACCACGACATGCGCGCCAAGAGCTTCCTGGGCTGCAACCTGCCTGCGAACCAGAGCACCACGGCCGACATGAATGCGGCGCTGGACTGCATCTATGCGCACCCGAATGTCGGCCCCTTCATCAGCCTGCGCCTGATCCGCAGCATGGTGAAGAGCAACCCGTCGCCGGCCTATGTCACGCGAGTGGCCAGCGTCTTCAACAACAACGGCAGCGGTGTGCGTGGCGACCTGAAGGCCGTGGTTCGCGCCATCCTGATGGATGCCGAAGCGCGCAACGACACGGCAGATGCCACCAGCGGCCGGCTGAAGGACCCGATGTACCACATCATCTCGATGGTGCGGGCACTCGGCGGCTCGATCAGCGCCACCAACCAGTCGGCCTGGAGCTTCAGCCGCACGGGGCAGACGCCCCTGTCCCCGGCCTCGGTGTTCAGCTTCTACTCGCCGATGTTCCGCGCGCCGCAGACCGGACTGTTCGGGCCTGAGTTCCAGATCTACACACCCACTGAAGCAGTCTTGCGAGGCAACTTCATCTGGCAGATCCTGAGCAATCCGGGCTCGGACTTCCCTGTCGACATCTCGCGCTTCGTGAGCCTGGGCAGCAACATCCCCGGCCTGATCGACGCGGTGGACCAGACCTTCATGTACGGCCGCATGCCCGCCACCCTGCGCCAGAGCATTGCCACCGCGGTGGCCGCGCAGCAGGACAACCAGAGCCGCGCGTGGACAGCGATGTACCTCGCGCTGCTGTCCGGTCAGCACGCCGTCCAATACTGATCGGGGCCGAACATGAACCACAAGCACATCCTTTCTGCCTCGGCCTTGAACAACGCTGTGTCCACCACCCGTTCACGCCGCGGCTTTCTGCGCGATGCCAGCGCATTGCTCGGCGCCACCGCATTTGGCGTTGGCGCGAATGCGCAAGCCACTGGCGGCTACAAGGCCCTGGTCTGCATCTTCATGCTCGGCGGCAACGACGGCCACAACACGGTGGTGCCGATGTCGACCGCGGCCTACAACGCCTACAAGTCGATCCGCGGCGGGCTGGCATTGCCGGGCAATGACGCGACGCTGGTGCAGGTCAATACACCGGCCGGCGTGCCCTATGGCTTCAACAGCGGCCTGAGCGCCGTGGCCCCGCTGTGGAGCCAGGGCAAGCTGGCGGTGCTGGCCAATGTCGGCATGCTGGCGCGGCCGCTCACACGGGCCAGTTATCTGGATGGTTCTGGCAAGGCGCCGACCAACCTGTTCTCGCACAGCGACCAGATCCAGCAGATGCAGACCGGCAATGCTGCGGGCTCCGGCGGCACCGGCTGGGGCGGCCGCACCGTCGACCAGCTGCAATCGCAGAACGGCACATCGCGTTTTCCGGCCTCGATCTCCATGGCCGGCAACTCCTTGTTCTGCGCCGGCAGTGTCGTGCAATCGGCCAGCCTGATACCTGGCTTCGACCTGACCGGCGACGGCATGAGCGCCTGGCCCGCCAGCGCCGCTACCGCCAAGCAGACCGCGCTGAACCAGATCCTGACCATGGACAGCGGCCTCACCTTGATCCAGGCCGCCAACAAGGTGCGCCAGGACGCGATCTCGCTGAACGGCCTGCTCACCGGCGCCGGTGCCGCCACCGTCAGCACACCCTTCCCCGGCACCAGCCTCGGACAGCAATTGCAGCAGGTGGCCAAGATCATCAAGCTGCGGCCGGTCACCGGCATGGCACGGCAGGTGTTCTTCTGTTCCATCGACGGCTTCGACACCCACTCGGGCCAGAGCTGGCAGCAGATGGATTTGCTGCGCCAGGTGGCCGAAGGCATGAACGCCTTCTACAACGCGACGGTGGAGCTGGGCGTGGCCAACAGCGTCACCACCTTCACCGAGAGCGACTTCGGCCGGACCTTGCAGCCCAGCGGTTCGGGCTCAGACCATGGATGGGGCAGTCATCACCTGATCATGGGTGGCGCAGTCAAGGGTGGCGATGTCTACGGCAGCTTCCCGTATCCGGCGCTGGGCGGGCCGGACGACTCCGGCAGCCGCGGCGCACTGCTGCCCAGCACTTCGCTGGACCAGTACGGCGCGACCCTGGCGAAGTGGTTTGGTGTCGGCAGTGCGCAGCTGGCCAACGTGTTCCCGAACCTGGGCTACTTCGCGACGCCCGACCTCGGCTTCATGGCTTGACGCAAGGCCTGGGGCGGCTTGGGCCGCCCCGAGTCTTGTTCGCCTTGTTCGCCGCGCTCGCTACACGGCTTCGGGCGCAATCGCCTCGGCCCAGTCGTACAGCTCGCTCAGGATCTCTTGCCCGCGCTCGTCGGCGTTTTCGTTCAGCTCGTCGATGCGGTCGAAGAACTGGCCCAGGCTCATCACGCCGCCGGCCCCCTCATGCAGCCGGACATGGCGGTGGCGCTGCCAGCGCTGTTGATCGCTAGCATCCAAAGTGGCTGGAAAGTTACGGGCGCGGTAGCGGAACAGAAGCTCTTCGAGCCTATCGTCCTCAAACGCAGGGCGCTTGCCAGCCAGTTGCTCGGGCTTGGAGCCACGCAGCTTTTCCAGCGTGCGGCGGTCGGCCGGGCCGATGAAGCCGCCATACAAGTCTTCATCCACATCGGGCGGCTCGGCACGCGGGGGGCGTTCGAACACCTGGGCCCAGCGGTTGGCCCAGACCAGGCTGTCGCGCTGGGCCACCTCGGCATGGCGCAGGCACAAGGCCTGGTCGAACTGCCAGCGCTCGGCCATGGCCGGACTCAAGGTCTTCAGATTGCCAATGACCACCGGCGACTTGTTGATGTGGATGGACTTGATCGGCAGCCGCGTCATGCCCTCGGGCAGTTCGTCGCTGCGGACGAAAAGTCGCTGGCGGATGTCGTCGGCCGACAAGTCGCCCAGCACGCTGGGGTCTTGCGACAGGTCCCACACCAGCAGTTCGTTCTTGTTGGTCGGGTGCAGGCCCAGTGGCCAGACCATCGCGATGCAGCCGCGCTCGGCCGGGAACATGCCGGAGATGTGCAGGAAGGGCCGCGCCTGGCCGACCTGCTGCCATACCGCATCCTTCTTGCGCAGCGACAGACAGAACTCGAACAGCTTGGGCTGCGCCTGGCGAATCAGACGGGCCAGCGCAATCGTCGCGCGCACATCAGACAAGGCATCGTGCGCGGCCTCGTGCTGCAGGCCGTTGGCCACCGTCAAATGCTCCAGCTTGAAGGACACGCGGCCGTCTTCGTGCCTGGGCCATTCAATGCCCTCGGGCCGAAGCGCATAGGCACACCGCACGGTGTCCAGCAAGTCCCAGCGGCCACAGCCGTTCTGCCATTCGCGAGCGTAGGGGTCGATCAGGTTGCGCCAGAACAGATGGCGCGTCACTTCATCGTCGAAGCGGATGGTGTTGTAGCCAACGCCCACCGTGCCGGGCTGGGCCAGCGCCTGCTCGATGCGCGCGGCGAACTCATGCTCCGGCAGGCCATGCTGCTGGCAGTGCTGCGGCAGGATGCCGGTGAGCAGGCAGGACTCGGGGTCGGGCAGCTGGTCCAGTGGCGGCTGGCAATAAATCATCACCGGCTCGCCGATCTCGTTCAGCTCTGCATCGGTGCGAACGCCGGCGAATTGCGCCGGCCGGTCGCGCCGCGGCACCCGGCCAAAGGTTTCGTAGTCGTGCCAGAAGAAGCTGAAATCATTCATAGCTGTGACCATACGTCAGAAAGCGGCGTGGCTCGTGCAGCCACGGCGGCGCGTCGCCCCCCCTGCGGACCGAGGCCACAGGGCCACAGGGCCAAGGGAGCGCAAGGGAGCGCAAGGGAGCGCAAGGGAGCGCAAGGGAGCGAGAGAGCAGCCGGATGGCCCGGGTGGTCAGAACACCGGGGCTTCCCGCAGAAAGCTGGCAAAGCGCGGCATGCCCTGCCCGGTCAAGCCGCGGTAGGTGTAAGTGATGCGTGTACCGATGGCCGGCGGCTGCGCGCGCTGCGCATCGCTGAAGCCAGTGCCGACCTGGAAGCGCTTGCCGTCAGGCGTCTGCACCTGCAGCGCGCCCAGCCTGTCGGCCAGGCGGCCTTTGCCGGGGATGTGCTCGACCACCACCGCCTCGGCATCCTGCAGCGGTTTCAGCTTGCGGAGCATTGGCGAACGGCCGCTGACTTCAGGCGCTAGCGCTTGATGCAGCATCAGTCCTTCACCGCCGGCAGCCACCACTTCGGCCAGCTTGCGCTGCAAGGCGGCGTGATCGGCCATGCGCAACTGCGGCACGGCACGAAGCTGGGGCCAACGGGCAGCGGCCGCCAGTTTGGCCAAGCTTGCGGCACGCTCCTCGAACACGCCGCCCGCGCCCGGCAATTCGAAGACCTGGTAGCTCAGCTCGCGCCAGGCCGCATCGTCGGGCTCGCTGCTGCGCACGATGCCCGACAGTGCATCAAAACGGCCCCGCGCCAGCCACAACTCACCGTCCAGTGCATGCGCCGGCAGACGCTGCAGGAACCAGGCCGGTGCCGCAATCTCGCGGCCACTGCGAAAGCGCAGCTGCTTGCCGTCCCACAGCGCTCGCACGCCGTCGAATTTCTCGCTGACCAGCCAGCCGGCAGGGTCGGTGCCCGGCTCCCATTCATGCGCCAGCATCGGCGCCACCGCAGCTCGTGAGGCGGGCTTGCGCGCCGCAAGCGAAGGCCCGGCCAGCGCGAGACCAGCCACACCCACACACCATTGCCGCCGCGTCAGCGAAACCGGCTTAGCTCGTTCAATTTGCAGATCCATTGCGCTTCTCCCCAAGCCGAACAACATGCCGGCATGGGGATGAAGCGTAGGGATTGGCCGCCGCCTCGGCGATCCCCCTGAGGTGGGCTTTCCGGGGCCTTCCTACCTTTGGGGGTGTGCGCGGGAGTGGCGACTACTCGGCTGCCTTGCTCTTGCGTGCCGGCTTGGCTGCCGCCGGAGCCGCGCTGCCTTGCTGCAAGGCATCCGACAGCCCAATCAACACGCCGCTGACCAGCGCGCCATAGCTGTCCACCAAGGTCTGCGCGGCCTTCAGGCTGGCGGCGCGGCTGTCGCGCATGGCGGTCTGCATCTGCGTCATCAACTGCTCGGCTGCGCCGCTGGCTTGCGCGCCACTCAAGGTGCCCTTGAGCTGCAGCTTCTCCAGCACCTGGCCCCAGGCGGCGGCCATCGGGTCACCGGCCGCGCCGGCACCCTTCTTGACCACGCCGACCAGCATGTCCTCGAACTTCTCCAGATCGTCCAGCGCCTTCTTCAGATGCGTCTCGCGCAGGTCAACGCCCTTGTCGACGAACTGCTTCAGCGCCACCTTATTGGCTTCCACCGCTTTCAAGAGCGCATCGTCCATGCCCGAGACCGCGCGATCGAGCAAGGCATCGGCATCGACGCCGGGCATCACGTTCTTGGCAGCACCCGCACTGGCTGCCTGCGTCACCGCACCCAGCACGCTGCGGATGTTCTTCAGGCTCAGCTCGCGGCCCTGCAGCGCACCCATCGTCGCCTGGTAGACCGCCTGGCGCAGCTGCTCGCTCTGCTTGGCCGTGGCATTCGCGAACTGGTCGATCAGCGCCTGTTGATCGATGCCGGACTTCATCATCGCTCTCTCCTCGGGGGTGGTGGTGCGCCGACTGTGCCACGTTCATGGCGGCAGCGGCACCCAGGGCGGCCTCCCGCATCACGCACTGCGGCCAAAGCCCAACAGGCTCAGTGCAGGCGGCGCCACACCTCGTCGGCATCCAGTTGCAGCTTGACGAAGAACTCGTTGCCGCGGTCGACTTGGGCTGTGCCCTGACGCGAACGGCTGGCACCGACATAGAGCACGCTGCCGGCCGATTCGCGCCAGGCGTAGGTCAGGGAGCCCTCGGTGCCGGCCGTGCTGTAGGCCGGCACGCCTGGCTCCACCTGCCTGTCGGTAGTGATGCGCTGGACGATGGCGCGCAGCGTCTGCCTTGAATCGAAATGGTAGACGCCCAGCAGCTGCGCCACGGTCTCGCGGTAGGCGCGCTGGCCGCTGCGGTCGTACCAGGCCATGCTCCATCGAGGCTCGAACTCGATGCGGGAGGATGGCCGAGTCGTCATCGTCAGCGCAAAGTCGCCGCCGCGGCGCAGCTGCAGCGCCTGTGGGTCGGCGAGGCGGCCGAAGCGCCCCGATGCCACCAGGAACGGGAACCAGGAGGCCGGCGTCACCGTGAGTTCGGTCTTCCAGAAGTTCTGGCGCAGCAGCGTGGATTCCGCCGTGGGGCGGAAGTCGGCGCTACCGTGCCATTGGAGCGTCCATTCCAGGTTGTGCGCGCCCACCAGCCAGATGCCGGGATAGGCGTCGCGCAGGATGCGCTGGTCGCGCAGCTTGTCCTGCGTCTGGTCCACATGCAGGTTGACCCAGAACTCGTTGAACGGCCCCAGCGGCTGCCAGCCCTTGCCCAGGAACAGCTCGACCTTGCGCACACCGTTCTGCGCCACAAAGCCGCTGTCGTGGCGGAAGCCCGTGGAAATATCGTCGATGGCGAGCGTCACCTCGCTGCCCTCGGTCAGGCGGGTGCCCTTCAGCAACACGCGGTTGCCGCTGACCATGCTGCCGCGCGACAGGCTGCCGCGTTCGTCCAGCAAGGCATTGGTCTGCGAGTGCAGCCATTGCGCGCGCACACGCCAGGCCTGGTCGATCTGCCAGGCCAGGTCCGGACCCAGCACATCGTTGTTGCCCCGGCCACCGGCATAGCGCCGGGCCACTGCCAGGCCGCCCCATTGCAGCGCACCGGTGTCGTGCCGCAAGCGGCCGACCACGGCGCTCGATGCCGGCTGCTCGGCGTAGTCTGTGCCATAGGGGTTGGGCAGCAGCACCAGGCCACCGCCTCGGTCATCCACCAGCAATGCGCTGCCGGCCAGCTCACGGCCGCGCCACGTGCTTCGCAGGCCCCAACGAGGCTCGGTGAAGCTGCGGGTGTACACCGCATCAGTGGGGCTGCGCAGCAGGTCCGCAGACTCGAAGAAGAAGGGCCGCTTCTCGTCGTAGAACAGCGCAAAGCGGGTATTGCCCTGCAGCTGCGGCACGTCCAGCGCCACCTGCGAGAAGTCCGGGTTCAGAGTCGCGTCTATCACCCATTCGGGGCGGGGCCGCCACTTCACATCCAGCGAGGCATCGAAGCCGCTGTCGCGCTGCGTCTCCCCGCCGGCTGGGCGCTGGCGCTGGGTGCGCCAGGTCAGGCTGGGCCGCAGGGTCAGGAACTGGTGGCGCTCGGGCAGCTGCACGCCTTCCAGCGGCTGCAAGGTGGCGATGAAGCTTGGCGCATCACGCGGAATCAGCACCGAGGTTTCGAGATAGAACTGCTCGCGCGGAATGCGCCGGCCGATCATGATGCGCCAGCCCTGCGTTGCTTCGCTGGAGAAGCGCAGCGATGCAAACGGTATGCGCATGACAGCGGTATAGCCCTTGTCGTGCTGCCGGGCGCTGGCATCGAAATCGAAGTCGGGCGCGAAGTCTTCGCTGTCGTCGCTGGCGGTCTGGATGCCATCGGCCGTGCTGCCCGCGGCATTGACGCGGAAGAACTGTGCCGACTGCCGTGTGCCTATCGCATCGATGTAGGCGACGACGAAATCCTGGGTGCGGTTCACGCCATCGTGCCGCACCAGTGGTGCGCGGATCTGCTCCGGCTTGTCGTCCCGCGCATCGACGCCGATGTACAGCGCCTGGTCGTCGAACAGCACCTGCACACGCGTCTCGCGGCTGGGCCTGACGTTGGTCTCTGGCCACTTCTGCACGAAGTTGTTGAACACCGGCGCGCGCTGCCAGGCCGGATGGTTCAGCGTGCCATCGAGCTTGATCTGCTCTCCGGGCAAGAGTCGCGCGGCAACGATGCTGCCGCCACCAAGAACGGCCGTGAGATCGGCCCGGGCCTGGGCCTGCGCTGGGGTTGGTGCTTGGCTCTGGGCTTGAGCCGGGGTCTGAGCCTGGGCGTGGGTCTGGGCACTCGTGATGCCCATGGCCACTAGCCAGGCTGCAAGACCAAGACGGGTTCTCTTCAAGGTCGGCATACGCTGGTGTCAGCCGCAAAAGCCGCGCATTGTGCACGGCCCGCGGCCGACGATCCGGCGCGCCGAAGCTTCAACCGCCGGTGGTGCTGTCCAGGATCCAGAAGTCGATGCCGGTCAGCGTGACCAGCTGGGCAATCTCCAGCGGGGCCGGGCTGATGTGGCCTGCTGAAGTTGCCGCCGGCGGGTTCGGCGCATCCACCAGGCCCCAGGGGTTGTAGACCAGCATCGTGGTCGAGTTCGGGTTGGCCTTGTCGGCATCCAGACCCAGCTGAGCATGGCCACCGGCGAGCAGGATGTTGCCAAAACTGTCCTTCAGGACCTCGCTGGTGCCGACCCAGATCGGCTTGCCGGCGTTCATCGCCGCCGCCAGCAGGCTGACCAGGTCGTTCACCGCGGCGGTACTGGTCTTGTCGACCACGATCGTCTTGCTGACATAGGGGTTGCTGCTGTGGTCTGACGGATCGAGCGAATAGGCCGTGACCTTGCCGCCCATGATCTGCGCGATGGGGTCGCCCTGCCCGCCTTCGATTGCCAGGTAGCTGTTCTGCCCCGTGGTCTCGGCACGCTGCAGGATCTCCAGCGTATTGGCCTGCGCATAGGCCTTCTCGACCAGGGGCACCCAGATCTCGCCATTCAGGTCGCTGGCGGCATTGCGGGCGTACTGCAGCTGGCCGCTGGCATTCACCGGCAGCATGTCGTTCACCGTCACCCAATTGGCGGTGCCGGTGCTGTCGAAGAAGCGCACGCCCCAGGTGTGGGTGCCGTTGATCGCGCCGTTGTCGACGATCATCGAGGTGATGGCCGAAGGTGTGACCGCGGCAACGCCCAGCATGTCGGCGATCAGGTAGCAATCGCCGGCCGAGCCCTGGTTCACATCGCCCAGGGTCACGCCATCGACAAACAGCGCGCCGGTGGTCTTGGAATATGTGGGCCGGGCTTCGGCCGCCTGCGGGTTGGCCTTGTCGCCACCGGTCACCGGTGCCGGCAGGTCGCCGCCCCGCAGCCACTTGTCGACCAGCTTCTCCAGCTGCGTGGCCGATGAGCCGGGCGCCAGGTTGCCAAGCTCGCTGGCCGTTGCCTCGCCCCCGGTGAAGAAGCGGTTGGCGACCGAGCCATCCACCATCTTCGAGAAGACGAAGCTCAGGTAGTCGTTGGCCGTGGCGGTGCCGCCATTGAACACGGCCTTGCCGCGGGCCGAGATGGCCTGCAGGTCGGTCACCTCGTCGGCCGTGATGGTCGTGCCTGCCGTCTTGTGGGCCTGGATCACCGTGTCCATCAGGCTCACCGCCTCACCGAAGCTGATGTGGCCATCGGACAGCGCGGTATCCACGCTGCTCTTGATCGCGGCGTTCTTCAGCGCGCTGGTCCATCCTGCAGCGGCTGCCAGGCTGTGGTCGCCGTTGAGGTCGACGCCCTTGGTGGCCTCGGTGGCCGCCACCTGCGTTGCACTCACCACCACGCCATCGGTGTACTCGCCCGCCGCATTGAACTTGGCGTCGAACACCAGGCCCGAGGGGTCCTTGGCAAACACGTCGTAATTGGCGCCGTCGGCCAAGACCTTGGTGATTTTCCAGCCCGGGGGCAGCACCTGGTCGGTGAGCGGCGTGCCGCCGAGGGTCAGCACCACCGCATGGTTGACGTCCGCGCCCACCGCGTAGGCGCCGTCGGCCGATTTCATCAGGCTCACCGGCCCGCCTTCCAGCACGACGAAGCCGCTTCCGAAACCTCCGCTGCCGTTCAAGTCGAACTTGATGCGGTCTTCGGTGCTTTCCATCTGGGTCTTGGTGAGCACCGCGATCGACGAGGCATCGACCTCGCCGGTGAGGCTGACCTTGACTTCGACGATGGTGTTCTTGTCTGCGTCCGCACGCACCCACAGGCTGTAACCCGTGGCTGTCTTGTCGACGGCGACGGCCGAAAAGCCGAAGGTGTCGTCATTGATGGCCGAGTACGGCCCGAAATGCACCGGCACCAGCGACTTGGTGTTGGGACCGATCGACCAGCTCGCATCCTTGTTGATGAACAGCTCGGCGCTGCCGGCATAACGCAGATGGGTCTCGACTACTTCTTCCTTGCTTGCGGACATGCTTGCACTCCTCTTGCGCCGAAATGGCGAGCCGCTAATGTCCTACCGGCTCCCCTTGCCCACAAGTGGAATGCGTCGCTTTGGCGCCTGAGATCAGATCGTTTCAGGTCGGCTCAGGTGGCCTCATTCGCCTGGCCCGCGAGGGCCTCTGCAAGCCTCCCCAAAACTGAGGAAAGGCCAGCCGTGGGGCGGCTGGCGCAAAGCCTCTTCATCGTGCAGCGGTTTCAGAAGGCGGCTTGATCCAGCCCCCACCCAGGGAGCGGAAGAGCTCGGCCTGCGAGGCCACCAGCGCCCGGCGCTCGTCCACCGTCTGCAGTTGGGCCAGCAAGGCCAGGCGCTCGGCATCGATCAGCTGCAGCCGGCTGGATTCACCGCCTTCGGTGCGCAGCTTGGTCAGCGCGGCCGCGCGCTGCAAGGCCTCGCTGCGGCGCTGGCTGCTGACCAGGCTGGCCTGCGCCTCGCCATGGGCCGCCAAGGCATCACGCGCTTCCTTGAAGGCCACGGCCACCGCATCGCGGTAGTCCAGCTCCACCTGCCGACGCCGCGCCTCACTGGCCTGGTATTGCGCATCGATTCGGCCACCGTTCCAGATCGGCTGCGTCAACGAAGCGGCAACGTTCCACAACAGCGATGGCCCATCGAACAGGCTGGACAGCTCGGGGCTTTCGCGACCCAGCCCAGCGCTGAGCGAGATGCTGGGGAAATAGGCCGCCCGCGCCGCGTCCATGCGTGCACCGGCGGCCCGCAGACGCGCCTCGGCGGCCTGCACATCGGGCCGGCGCAGCAACAGGTCCGAAGGCAGTCCCGCCGGCAGCGGCGGCAAGCCGGCCTGCGGCTGGGCCGCTATGCCGGGATTCGCCGTCACCGCACGCTGCACGCCCTGCTCGACCAGCGCCCGCGGCGAGCGGCCCAGCAGCAGTGCGAGAGCCCGCTCGGCCTGGCCGCGGGCACGTTCAAGCTTGGGCAGCTGCAGCTCGCTGTTCAGCAACTCGGCTTCCAGCTGGCGGAAGTCCAGCTCGGCCAGCTCGCCCGCCTTCAGGCGCAGGCCTTGCAGCCGCAGGCCTTCGCGCTGCGACACCAGCACTTGTTGATAAATTCCAACCTGAGCGTCCAGCGACTGCAGCATGGCATACGACTGCACCACCTGCGCCGCCAGGCTGGTGCGCAAGGTGTCGTGCGCAAAACCGGTGGCCAGCAACTCGGCACGGGCCGCTGCGCTGCCGCTGGCAATGCGGCCCCACAAGTCCACCTCGTACGACACATTCACCGCAGCGCGGAAGTCATTGCCTATCGGCGATGCACCGAACAACGGCGTCGAGCTTTCGCTCACACGCGCACGTGCCGCCGAAACCGCGGCATTCACCTGCGGCGAACGCTCTGAATTCGCCAGGCGCAAGGCCGCTCGCGACTCATCGATACGGGCCATGGCCCGCGCCAGATCGCGGTTGTTGGCCAGGGCTTCGTCGACCAGCGCATCGATCTGCGTGTCGCCAAAGCGCTTCCACCAATCCGGCGCCACGGCAGTGTCCGCACTGCCGGCCGGCAGCTCCAGCGCCGGCGGCTCGGTGGGCGCCCTGCCCGGCACCGCGCAGGCGCTGAGCATGGCCGCGGCGGCCAGTGCCAGCCAGGTCTTGCTGCTACTCAATCGCGCCCTCATGCAGATTCTCCTTGCAGACCGCCGCCATGCAGCTTCGGGTGATGCACCGCGCGGTGCTGGTTGTCATGCACATGCTGGGCTTCGGCCTGGATGTCGGCCGTGCTGCGCCCCTCGCGCAGCTTGCGTGCGGTGACCACCTTGTAGAACATCGGCACGAAGAAGATCGCCAGGAAGGTGGCGGCCAGCATGCCGCCCATCACGCCGGTGCCCACCGACTTCCGGGCCGCAGCGCCCGCACCACTGGAAAATGCCAGTGGCAGCACACCCAGGATGAAGGCCAGCGAGGTCATGATGATGGGCCGAAAGCGCAGCCGCGCGCCTTCCAGTGCAGCGGCCGACGCACTCATGCCTTCATGCGACTTCTGCGCGGCGAACTCGACGATCAGGATCGCGTTCTTCGCGGCCAGGCCGATCAGCGTGACCAGGCCGATCTGGAAGTACACGTCGTTGGTATAGCCCCGCAGATAGACCGCCGCCAGTGCGCCGAAGATGCCGAACGGAACCGCGAACAGCACCGAGATCGGCAGCGACCATTTTTCGTACTGCGCGGAGAGGATCAGGAACACCATCAGCGCACCCAGGCCCAAGGCCAGCAGCGAGCTGCCGGACGCTCTCTTTTCCTGATAGGACGCACCGCCCCAGTCGAAGCTGAAGTCCGGCGGCAGCACCTCGTGCGCGATGCGTTCGACCTCGGCAATCGCCTGGCCCGAACTGACGCCAGGGGCTCCGGAACCGAACAGCTTGACCGCTGGCAGGTTGTTGAAGCGGTCCAGCGTTTCCGGTCCGGACGAGAAGTTCACCGTCGCCAGCGCTGATATGGGCACCATCTGCCCGGTGTTGGAGCGCACCCACATGCGGCCGATGTCCTCCGGCCGCTTGCGGTAGGCGGCATCGGCCGACATCAGCACTTGCCAGGCGCGGCCCGACTTGTTGAAGTCGTTGACGTAGTAGCTGCCCAGGGTCGACGACAAGGTGCTGAAGAGTTCATCCACCGGCACGCCCAGCGCCTTGGCGCGCTCGCGGTCCACATCCACACGCAGCTGCGGCGAGCTGGCCCGCCACAAGCTTTGCACCATGCCCAGCTGCTTGCTCTGCGACACGGCACCCTGGAACTGCTGCATCACCTGGGCCAGGCGCTTGGCCCCGCCCTCGCCGCGGTTCTGGATGTAGAACTCGAAGCCACCGGCCGTGCCCAGGCCGAAGATCGGCGGCGGGTTGAAGGCCAGCACCAGCGCTTCCTTGATGTGCGCCGTCTTCATGAACAGCTCGCCGACCAGCGCCTGCACCGGCACCGGTCGCTCATCCCACGGTGTCTGCGTGACGAAGATGGTCGCCGCGTTGTTGCGGTAGCCGCCGCCGAGGAAGTCGAAGCCGGTGAAGGCAATGACGTCCTTGTTGAACGGGTTGCTCTTGATCGTGGCGATGACCTCGTTGACCACCTTGTCGGTGCGCTCCAGCGACGCACCATCGGGCAGGATCACCGCCGAGATGTAGAAGCCCTGGTCCTCGTCAGGCACCAGCGATCCGGGCGTGATGCGGAACATGCCGATCGTCAAGGCCACCATGCCGGCGAACATCAGCAAGCCGATGCCCGCGCGCCGCACCATGAAGCCGACACCGCGCACATAACCACCGGTCAGCTTGTGGAAGGCATTGTTGAACCAGGTGAAGAAGCGGCCCGGCGCACGGTGGCCCTTCTTCAGGATGATCACGCACAGCGCTGGCGTCAAGGTCAAGGCCACGATGCCGGAGATCACCACCGCGATCGCGATGGTCACCGCGAACTGGCGGTACAGCTCGCCGGTCAGGCCGCCCAGGAACGCAATCGGCACGAAGGCCGCGCACAGCACCAGCACGATGGCGATCACCGGACCGGAGACTTCGCGCATCGCCTTGATGGCGGCGTCACGGGCATCCAGGTGGTCTTCATGCATGTGGCGCTCGACGTTCTCCAGCACCACGATCGCATCGTCCACCACGATGCCGATGGCCAGCACCATACCGAACAAAGTGAGCGTGTTGATCGAGTAGCCCAGCAGCAGCAGACCCGCGAAGGTACCGATCAGAGAAACCGGCACCGCGACCAGCGGAATCAGGGTGGCACGCCAGTTCTGCAGGAACACGAACACCACCAGGATCACCAGCACCATGGCCTCGGCCAGGGTCTTGACCACCTCCTCGATGGAAACCTTGACGAAGCGCGTGGTGTCGTAAGGCACCGAGTGCGTCAGGCCCTGCGGGAATCGCTTGGCCAGTGCGCCGACCGTGGTCTCGACTTCCTTGGCCACGTCCAGCGCATTGGCACCGGGTTGCAGGAACACGCCGACGAGCGTCGCGGCCTTGCCGTTGATGCGTCCGATGAAGTCATAGTCCTTGGAGCCCAGCTCGACCCGCGCGACGTCCTTCAGCCGCACGGTGCTGCCGTTGGGGTCGGCACGGACGATGATTTCCTCGAACTGCTGCGGCTCGGACAAGCGGCCCTGCGTGGTGATGGTGTAGACCATCTCCTGCGCGCCGCCAGTGGGCGTCTGCCCGACCTTGCCCGCAGCAAACTGCGCGTTCTGCTCATTGATCGCCCGGGCCACATCGGAGGTGGTGATCTTCAGCTGCGCCAGGCGGTCGGGCTTGAGCCAGACGCGCATCGCATAGTCCTTGGCGCCGAAGATCTGCACGTTGGTCGTGCCCGGTATGCGCTTGATCGAATCCAGCACATTCAAGGTCACGTAGTTGCTGATCTCCAGGTCGCTGCGGCTGGCGTCGGGCGAGTAGAAGGCCAGCACCTGCAGAAAGGCCGACGAGCCTTTCTCGACGGTGACGCCCTGCCGCCGCACTTCCTGCGGCAGCTTGGCCTCGGCCTGCTTGACGCGGTTGTTGACCAGCTGTGCCGCCTGGTCGACATTGGTGCCGATGTCGAAGGTGACCTGGATCGTGACGATGCCGTTGGAGGTGGAAGTCGAGCCCATGTAGATCATGTGCTCGACGCCGTTGATGGCGTTTTCCAAAGGCGCGGCGACGGTCTGCTCGATGACCTCGGCGCTGGCGCCGGGGTAGATCGCAACCACGCTGACCACCGGCGGCGCAATCTCGGGATATTGCGCAATCGGCAGCACGCGCATCGCGGACAGGCCGGCGATCACGAAGAAGATCGAGAGCACCGCCGCGAAGATCGGGCGGTCTATGAAGAAGCGGGAAAACATGCGTACCTCGCCTTACTTCGAAGCGGGCTTGGCGGCCGGCGCTGGGCCCGAAGCAGCGGGGGCCGCACCTGCTTGCGCACCAGGCTGGCCCGGCGCACCGATCTGCACCGGCGCGCCGGGGAAGAAGATGCGCGCCATGCCATCAACGATCACCGGGTCACCGGCCGCCAGGCCGGAGCGGATGATCCAGCCATCGGCCAGCTGGTCGCCCACCTGCACCGGCTTCGGCATCGCCTTGCCATCGGCCGCGACATAGACGAACTTGCCCTGCGGACCTTCCAGCACGGCGCGAGTCGGCACCTTCACGGCGTGCGGCCGGTTGGCGCCGAGCAGGCGCACGCGTACGAACTGCCCAGGCTTCAGCACGCCATCGGGATTAGGCACCTCGGCCTCGGCCTCGATGGTGCCGGTGCTGCTGGAAATGCGTGTATCGGAGAACACCAGCTTGCCCTTGCGCTGGTACAGGCTGCCATCGGCCAGCTTCAGTTCCACCTCGAAGGCTTCACCGGCCGGCAGCTTCAAGGCGCCACTGGTGGCCTCGCTGCGCCAGCGTTGCTGGTCCGTATCGGCCAGGCCAAAGCGCAGCTTGATCGGGTTGGTCTGGACCAGCGTGGTCAGCAAGGTCTCGGGCCCGGCGACCAGCGTGCCTTCGGACACCTGCGAGCGGCCGGCCACGCCGGTGATCGGCGCTTCAACCTTGGCATAACCCACATTCAGAGCGGCCTCGGCACGGCGTGCTGCGGCGCCTTTGACATCGGCCCGCGCAATCTGCTCGGCTGACACGGCATCGTCATATTCGCGCTGGCTCACGGCCTTGGCATCCCACAGCGGCTTCAGCCGGGCGGTGGTGCGGCCAGCCTGTGCGGCACGCGCTTCGGCCGCAGCCACATCGGCATCGGCCCGGTTCAATGCAGCCTGGAAAGGCGCTGCATCCAGCGAGTACAAGGACTGCCCCTGGCGCACCGCCGCACCCTCGGTGAAGTTGCGGTGCTGCAGGATGCCGGCCACACGGGCCCGCACTTCCACCTCGCGCGAGCCGGCCGTCTGGCCAACGTATTCATAAACCACAGGAACATCGGCCAATGCCACTTTTTCCACTGTGACAGGCGCGGGCGGCGGGCCACCGCCATGGCCTTGCTGCGCGCCGGAAGGGCCGCAGCCTGCCAGCAAGGTGGCTGCAGCCACCGAAGTCAGGGCCAGCACCGGCCAGGCCAACGAGAAACGGCTCGTAAGGCGATTCGAATTCATGAAATCCTCACCCCAATCATGCGTAGGCGGCGCAGTTTACATACATCCATGAATGTATGATGCGACCTAGGGTCAATCGAAGGCAAAGCAGCAAAAGACCTGGAAGTCGTGGAAGCTCTACCTCATGGTCCGCCGTACAAAAGACGAAGCCCTTGCCACGCGCCATTGCATTCTGGATGCCGCTGAACTGCTGTTCCAGCAACAAGGCGTTTCCCGCACCACGCTGCAGGAGATTGCGCAGGCCGCGGCCTTGACGCGCGGCGCCATCTACTGGCACTTCAAGGACAAGGCAGACCTCTTCAACGCAATGATGGAGCGCGCCACCTTGCCGATCGAAGAGTCGCTGGGTGCGTGCGGCGAAGAGATGCCCGAAGCAGCCGATCCGCTGGCCTTCATCGAGGACCGCTGGGTCCAGATGCTGCACCTGATGGTGAACCATGCACCGACTCGGCGCGTCTTCGAGATCGCGACCCACAAGGTCGAGTACGTGGACGAGCTGCTCGCCGTGCGGGAACGCCATCTGCAGAACCGCAATGAATGCCTGGGCCAGGCCGAGCAGTTGCTAAAGCTGGCCTCCAAGCGTGGCCAGATCAACAAGCGCACGCCGGCTCGCAGCATCGCGCTGGGCCTGCACGCGCTGGTTGATGGGCTGATCCAGAACTGGCTGCTCGACCCCAAGGCCTTCGATCTGGTGCGCGTGGGCCGTCAAGTGGTGCGCGCCTACCTGTCGGGGTTGAAGCCTGACGCTGTGGCCGCTGTGGACGCCAAGCCCGGCCCGGCAGACTGAGCAACTCGTCGCACGGCCGTGCGACCAAGCGCCGTTTGCGCGGCCTGACCTGCGGTTTCCGCGCTTGACGCGATACCCCTTGTCACGGGAAAGTCCCGCGCTTTACCCCCTTCGACCCACCTGCGCCCGCCGCGCCACCCGCGTGGCCGGGTCCTTGAAAGACTGGTTTCCATGAGCTCATCCCTGTTTGCCGCCCCTGGCCGCGCCGCCTGGCGCCTGTCTGCGATCACCAGCGCGGTGCTGCTGATCAGTGCCTGTGCCACGCCCACCGGCAGTGCGCCGGCAGGTGCTTCGGCCAGCGCGACGCCGGCGGCGGCCAGCACGGCAGCAGCCACGCCACCGGTAGCCGCGTCCGCACCCGCAGGCGCAGCCAGCGGTGCTGCGACCGCAGCACGGCCGCCGGCCGACCCCACGGCGCCCAAGCCCTTTGCCGAAGTGATCAAGGATGCCAAGCGCCTGGACGGCTATTTCGCCCTCTGGCGCAAGGACGAGAAGGTCTGGCTGGAGATCCCGACCAGCGCTCTGAACAAGCCACTGATGCTGTCGGTGAACATCGCCAACTCGGTTGGCGAGCGCGGCCTCTACGCCAGCCAGATGGGCCCGGGCGCGATGGTCGAATGGAAGCGCATCGGCAACCAGGTTCAACTTCTGGCAGTCAATACCCGCTTCCGCGCCGTGGGCGGCAACCAGCGTGCAGTGGAACAGGCCTTCTCTCCCAGCTTGATTGCTGCGGCACCGGTGGCCAGCGCCGAGCATCCCGAGCGCAAGGCTTTCCTGGTGGATGCCAGCCTGCTGCTTTCCGATATTCCGGGCTATTCCACCGCGCTTGAAGCGGCCTACCGGCTGCCCTTCGGCCTGGACCGCGGCAACTCGTATTTCGAAGCTGCGCGGGCCGATGCCAAGGTCACCACGCTGACTGCGCGCATGCACTTCGCGACGCCGCGCATCCCGGCGCCGCCGTTGACACCCAGCCCGGTGCCGCTGCCCTCGCCGCCAACCACGGTGCCCGACCCGCGCAGCCTGTTCGTCAGCTATGTCTACAGCTTCCAGCCGCTGCCCGAGAAGGTGATGGCCGCGCGTACGCCAGACCCGCGCATCGGCATCTTCTCTGAGTCCTTCACCGACCTGGGCAGCGACCTCAAGGCCAACCCGCGCGTGCACTACGTGAAGCGCTGGCGCCTGGAGAAGAAGGATCCGGCGGCGGCCCTGTCCGAACCGGTGACGCCCATCACCTACTGGATGGACAAGAACATCCCGCCGCGTTACCGCGGCGCGGTCGAGGCCGGCATCGTCGAATGGAACAAGGCCTTCGAGAAGATCGGCTTCAAGAATGCCGTAGTCGCCAGGCAGCAGCCTGACGATGCCGACTGGGACAACATGGACGGCACCCATGCATCGATACGCTGGTTCGTCGGCGCCGATGTGGGTTTTGCGATCGGCCCGTCCCGCGCCGACCCGCGCTCGGGCGAGATCCTGGATGCCGACATCGGCATGAGCGATGTCTTTGCCCGCGGCTCGCGCCGGCTGATCGTCGAGGATGTCGGCCGCCCTGCCATCAGCCGCTCATCAACGGCGCTAGGCCATGTACACACGGGTGGCCTGGGCAGCATGCAGGACAGCCATGAGTCCGCCTACTGCAGCTATGCCCAGGAAGCCGCTGCCGAGATGGGCTTTGCGATGGACGTGCTGGAAGCCCGTGGCGACATTGCGCCGGACAGTCCCGAGGCCGAGGCCTTTGTGCAGGCGGTGATCAAGGACACCATCATGCATGAGGTGGGCCATACGCTGGGCCTGAAGCACAACTTCAAGGCCTCCACCACCGTCAACCGCGACCAGCTGAAGGACAAGAACTTCACCGATGCCAACGGCATCTCCGGCTCGGTGATGGACTACAACGGCTACAACATCGCGCTGAAGGGCGAGCAGCAAGGCGCCTTCAACAACACCACGCTGGGCCCCTACGACTACTGGGCCATCGAGTATGCCTATAAGCCAATTGACGCGGCCAACGAAGCTGCCGAGCTGGGCCGCATTGCCGCCCGCAGCACCGAGCCGGCGCTGGCCTATGCAGACGACACCGATGCCGGCGGCTTCGGCCAATACGACGGCATGGACCCGCTGGCCAACCGCTTCGACCTGGGCGACGACCCGCTGGCCTACTTCAGAAAGCGCCTGGCCCTGTCGCAAGAGCTGTGGCAGCGCGTGCAGGAACGGCGTCCTCAGCCGGGCGACGATCCGCTGCGCCAGCAGCGCTCCATGCAGGCCGGCTTCAACCAGCTGTTCCGAGCGGCCGAACTGGTGGGCAAATACGTCGGCGGCATGCACGCAGTGCACGACCTGCCCGGCACCACCTCGCGTGCCAGCCTGGCGCCGGTGGAGCCGGCCAAGCAGCGCGAGGCCTTGCAGTTCCTGGCCACCGGCCTGTTCAGTTCGGACAGCTTCCGTTTCCGGCCCGAGTTCCTGACCTCGCTGAGCATGGACTACCAGGAATTCGACCGTGGCGCCCCGGTGAACCTGGCCGCAGCCGTTGCCCGCGTTCAGCTGGTGGCGCTGGACCGCCTGCTGGGTGCGCCCACCGCGCAGCGCCTGCTGGACCTGCCGGGCTATGTGCCCGAGAGCCAGCGCAAGGGCCTGATCTCCCTCAACGAGGTCTACGGCACGCTGCAGACAGCGGTGTGGAGCGAGCTGAAGAGCGGCAGCGAAATCGAGCGCCTGCGCCGCAACCTGCAACGTGAACACCTGCGCCGCCTGCAGACCGTGCTGACCCGCGGTGCCCCTGGCCTGCCGGCCGATGCGCTGAGCCTGGCCCGGTTGCACGCCACGCAGCTGCAGGCCGAGCTGCGCAGCGCGCTGGCCAAGAGCGGCAGTCTTTCCGTGGAGACACGCGCGCATCTGAGTGAGAGTTTGGGACTGCTCACCGAGGCGCTGCGCGCTACCATGCAGCGCAGCTGAAAACCCCTCAGGAGAGACACCTCATGTTGTACAGACAACACCTGCTCGCGCTGGCCGCGAGCGCCCTGCTCGCCGCCTGTGGCGGCGGTGCCGACACCGCCACGGTCACGCCGGAAGCCGCCGCCAGCACCATGCGCGCGCACGCGCTGTCCAGCAAGGCGGACACCTCCAATATCTACGTCAACGCTGCCGCAGCCGCCGCGGTCACGCCCGAGGAGGCTGCCAAGCAGCTGATGGACTATGCCGAGACCGTCTTCAAGGTCTATTTCCCCGAGCACCAGAGCACGCTGACCTTCGGCCCCTTCCGCTACCGGCTCTACTCCAGCGGCATCATCCTGGGCGTAGTGGTGACGGCCGGAGACCCGACCTACAGCACCGTTGGCGATGTCTATGTGATGGGCGGCGTGTTCGGCAACTCGCCGCTGCGGGTCGGGCCCTTGACCTCCTTCATCACGCCGACCGTGCCGGTCGATCCTGGTCCCGGCCCCACGGGTTCGGGCAACGGCTGCCATGACCTGGGTCTGGCCGATACGGAAGGCACGCGCTCGGTCGTCGCCTACCAGTATGTCGGCCCGGTGACCGGCAGCATCACCACCGATCTGCTGACTGGCGCGCTGACCACCTTCGAAGGCCAGCAGGCTCGGGAGATGACGGTCAAGACCACCGGCACCACTTCCTCCGCGGGCCAGAACGTGCCCATCGATACGCTGATCAAGAACTACCAGCGCCGAACCGGCGATGCCGAGATCACCAGCTACGGCAGCTCCTTCAGCAACAGCAGCACGGTGTCCGGGTTCACAACCACCACCGTCAGCAAGTCAGTCTATGCGCCGCCATGGGTTGACCGTTCGTATGCGCTGGCCATCGGCGAATCGCTGACCACCACCCAGAGCATGACGACCACGGCGACCACGACCATCACCGGCTCGCCGGTGCCTCTGCCACCCACGACCACCACCACGCCGAGCACCATCACGCAGACGATCAAGTACGTCGGCCGGGAATCGGTGACTGTGCCGGCCGGCACCTACAGCGCCTGCAAGTACGAGTACAGCAGTGGCGGCGCGTTGACGACGAGTTGGGTCATCGTCGGCAAGGGCCTGATGGTCAAGTCGCTCAGCGTAGTTGGCAACACCACGCAAACTTTGCAAGCTACTTCGGTGACTTTGAACGGTCAACGCCTCTGAGCGCTTAAGCTGCTGAAGGCGCAGGCCTTCAGCCGGCATACCGATTGCCCACAAGCCGGATGGTCATCGCCATCCGGCTTTTTCATGTCCGGACGGTGCCGGCCTACGTGCCCATCCTTTCACCGGAGCCAAAAATGATGTCAATCAAATCCCCTTCAGTCGTTCTCGCTGTCGCCGCACTGCTTGCCGGCTGCGGTGGTGGTTCCGACACCGCTGGCCCTGCAGAAACAGCGCAGGCAGCGAGCACCGACGCCAGCGCGGCCAGCGCCGTCAATGCCTTGCGCGCACGCGCCCAGGCCGTCAGACCGGTGGCATTGGCAGCATCGGCGGCCACAACGGCTACGCCGACTGAAGCCGCCGAGCAATTGATGGACTTCGGCGAAACCCAGTTCAGGGACCTGTTCCCCGAACATCAGCCCTCGCAGATCTTCGGCCCCTTCCGCTACCGCGCCTATTCGAACGGCGTCTACCTGGGTGTGGTGGTCACCAACGCCGATCCGGCCTATGCACTGGGCGGTGTCTATGTGATGGGCAAGCAATTCGGGGTGCTGCCGCTGTATGTGGCACCGCTGACCAACTTCATCACGCCGGTGCCCGGCCCCGATACCGACCCGAATGGCCTGGGCAACGGCTGCCATGACCTCGGCCTGCTCGACACCGAAGGCACGCACTCGGTGATCGCCTACCAGTTCCGCGGACCTGTCACCGGCAATGTGACGCTGGACACCGTGGCCGGCGCGAACACCACCTTCGAGGGCCAGACAGCGCGCGTGATAACCACCAAAACGAGCGGCAGCACCACCACGGCCGGGCAGACGATCAACGTGGACACCGAAACCAAGGCCTACCAGCGCCGCACGGCGCAATCCGAGATCACCAACTACGGTAGTGAACTGACCACGCGCAGCGCAGTGGGCGGGGTGAACTCCTCCTCCGTGAGCAAGACGGTGTTCACCCCGGCCTGGGCAGACCGGCAGTACGCGCTGGCTGAAGGCCAGTCGACGACCAATACGCAAAACGGCATGACGACCACCACCACCACCGTCACCGGCCTGCCGCCAAACACAAGCACCAGCAACAGCACCACGAACCAGACGATCAAATACGCCGGCCACGAGACCCTGGCCGTGCCTGCCGGCACCTACAACACCTGCAAGTTCGAGATCACCAGCACCTCCGCAGCGGGCATGACAACGCAGTGGGTGATCGTCAACAAGGGCTTGATGGTCAAGTCGGTCTCCACCTCTGGTGCCACGACACAAACCATAGAAGCCGCCTCAGTGACGCTGAACGGCCAGAAGCTCTGACCTGACGCGGGATTGCGGGCGACTGCCAGAATCGCCCGCATCCCCCTCGTCAGGAGAGCAACCGCATGGCCACCAACCCGCCCCCGTTCGCCCATCCCTCCACGCACCCATTCGCAGACACGGTTCAATCTTTCGAAACTGCTTCCGGTACGACCGGCGCCTTCCATTCCTTGCCGGCACTGGCCAGGCAATTGGGCAAGCCGCTGGACCGGCTGCCGGTCTCCATCCGCATCGTGCTGGAGAGCGTGCTGCGCAATTGCGACGGCAAGCGTGTGCTGCCCGAGCATGTGCACGAGCTGGCGGCCTGGGCGCCCAAGGCCGCCCGCAAGGACGAGATCCCCTTCGTCGTGGCCCGTGTGGTGCTGCAGGACTTCACTGGCGTGCCGCTGCTGGCCGACCTGGCCGCGATGCGCAATGTTGCATCCGCGATGGGCAAGAACCCGAAGGCCATCGAGCCGCTGGTGCCGGTGGACCTGGTGGTCGACCACTCGGTGATGATCGACCACTACGGCACGCCGCAGGCGCTGGATCTGAACATGAAGCTCGAGTTCCAGCGCAACCGCGAGCGCTACGAGTTCATGAAATGGGGCATGCAGGCCTTCGATACCTTCGGCGTCGTGCCGCCCGGCTTCGGCATCGTGCACCAGGTGAACCTGGAGTATCTGGCGCGCGGTGTGCACCGCACCGGTAGCGAAACCAAGGTCAAGGCCACGCCGGCGGACAAGGTGTTTCCGGTGACGCAGGCCGTACCGGTGTACTACCCGGATACGCTGGTCGGCACCGACAGCCATACGACGATGATCAACGGCATCGGGGTCGTCGGCTGGGGCGTCGGCGGCATCGAGGCCGAGGCCGCGATGCTGGGCCAGCCGGTGTACTTCCTAACGCCTGATGTGGTCGGCTTCGAGATGAGTGGCCAGCTGCGCGAAGGTGTGACTGCGACCGACCTGGTGCTTACCGTCACCGAGATCCTGCGCCGAGAAAAAGTGGTCGGCAAATTCGTCGAGTTCTACGGCGCGGGCTGCGCTTCGCTGTCGCTGCCGGACCGCGCGACCATCTCCAACATGGCGCCCGAATACGGCGCGACCATGGGCTTCTTCCCGGTCGACGAGAAGACCTTGGCCTACCTCACCGGCACCGGCCGCACGAAGGAGGAACTCGAAGCCTTCGAGGCCTACTACCGCGCGCAGGAGCTGTGGGGCATTCCAGCCGCCGGCGCCATCGACTACAGCCAGGTCGTCAAGCTCGACCTCGGCACCGTCTCGCCCTCGCTGGCCGGCCCCAAGCGCCCGCAGGACCGCATCGAGATCGGCCAGGTCGCCAAGAAGTTCACCGAGCTGTACAGCCTGCCACCCGCCTCCAGCGGTTTCGGCCAGCCCGCCGACAAGCTGGGCCAGCCGGTGGCCGCCAGCCCCGAGCTGACCTTGCGCAATGGCGACGTGCTGATCGCCGCCATCACCTCCTGCACCAACACCAGCAACCCCGGCGTGCTGCTGGCCGCAGGCCTATTGGCGCAAAAGGCGGTTGCCCGCGGCCTCAAGGTGGCGCCGCACATCAAGACCTCGCTGGCGCCGGGCTCGCGCATCGTCACCGAATATTTGGAGAAAGCCGGCCTGTTGAAGCCGCTGGCCCAGCTTGGCTTCTCCCTCGCCGCCTATGGCTGCACCACCTGCATCGGCAATGCCGGCGACCTGGCGCCGGAGATCAACGCGGCCATCATGCAGCATGACCTGGTGTGCGCCGCGGTGCTCTCGGGCAATCGCAATTTCGAGGCACGGATCCACCCCAACCTCAAGGCCAACTTCCTCGCCAGCCCGCCGCTGGTGGTGGCTTATGCGATTGCCGGCACGGTCACCCGCGATCTGATGACCGAGCCAGTGGGCATCGACCCGCAAGGCCAGCCGGTCTTCCTGGGCGACATCTGGCCGAGCAGCGACGAGATCCACGCGCTGATGAAGCATGCGCTGGACCCCGACGCCTATCGCGCAAATTACGCGCAAGTGGCCAGCAAGCCCGGCAAGCTGTGGGACAAGATCAAGGGCGTGTCCGGCCAGGTCTACAGCTGGCCTGCCAGCAGCTACATCGCCCAGCCGCCCTTCTTCACCGACTTTTCCATGCAGCCAAAAGACGCAGGGACCGGCACCCTGGGCGTCACCGGTGCTCGCGTGATGGCGCTGTTCGGCGACTCGATCACCACCGACCACATCTCGCCGGCCGGTTCCATCAAGCCCAGCTCGCCGGCCGGGCTGTACCTGCAGGCCCTGGGCATCACCAAGGAAGACTTCAACAGCTACGGTGCCCGCCGCGGCAACCACGAGGTGATGATGCGCGGCACCTTCGCCAACGTGCGTATCCGCAACCAGATGCTGAAGGACGAAGGCGGCCTGACCTTGCACCAGCCCAGCGGCGAGCAGCTGCCAATCTACGACGCGGCGATGCGCTACATCAGCGAAGGTGTACCCACCGTCGTCTTCGCCGGCGAGGAATACGGCACCGGCTCCAGCCGAGACTGGGCTGCCAAGGGCACGCAGCTGCTGGGCATCAAGGCCGTGGTGGCCAAGAGCTTCGAGCGCATCCACCGCAGCAACCTTGTCGGGATGGGCGTGCTGCCGCTGCAGTTTCGTGCGACGGACAGCTGGCAAAGCCTGAAGCTGACCGGCAGCGAAACCATCGATGTCCTGATTGAAGGCGAACTCGCCCCGCAGCGCGAAGTACAACTGGTGATCCACCGTGCCGACGGCAGCGAGCAGACCCTGCCGGTGATCTTGCGCATCGACACCGACATCGAGGTCGACTACTACCAGCACGGCGGCATCCTGCCGTTTGTGTTGAGGCAGTTGCTGGCGGCCTGAGCGCGGGATGCGCATCGTCATCATCGGTGGCGGCGCGGTTGGCGCTGCCACCGCACTGTTTCTCAAGCGCCTGGGTGGCAACGCAGCCGAGGTGCATGTGGTCGAGCCCGACCCCGGCCTGGCACGCGCATCTTCTGCGTTATCTGCCGGATCGATACGCCAGCAATTCTCGAATGCGATCAATGTGCGCATGTCGCAGTTCGGGCAGCAGGTGATGGCCGATTCGCAGGGCTGGCTGGGGGTGGACGACGAGGCGGTGGACCTGGGCTATGTGGGTTCGGGCTACCTGTTCCTGGCCACCGCCGCGGGCGTGCCGGTGCTTCAGGCCAATCATGCGGTACAGCGTTCACTGGATGCACCCGTGGCGCTGCTGCAGCCTGACGAATTGGCACGGCGCTTTCCGTGGTTGCGCTGCGACGATCTGGCGCTGGCCAGCCTGGGCCTTGCTGGCGAAGGCTGGTTCGATGGTTATGCCTTTGCGCGAGCGCTCGCGCGCAAGGCCACGACGCTGGGTGCCATCACACAAAAGACGCGTGTCATCGGCTTCGACAGGCAAGGCGAACGTTTGATGGCCGCGCAGCTGGAAGACGGCCGGCGGCTCGAAGCCGATGCCTTCGTCAATGCCGCCGGGCCCTGGGCGCGGGATGTCGCGCAACTGGCCGGCGTCGCGCTGCCCGTATTTGCGCGGCGCCGCACGGTGTTCAACTTCAGCTGCCCGACGCCGCTGATTTCAGCCGATGGCCAGACGCGGACGCCGCTGGTCATCGATACCAGCGGCGTGTGGTTCCGCAGCGAGGGGCCCCACTTCATCGGCGCCTGGACTCCTGGCGATGGCGATGGAGACCCGGACGACCTGCCGCTGGACCAGCCCGATCTGGCGCAGTTCGAAGAGCATGTGTGGCCGGCACTGGCCGGGCGTGTGCCAGCCTTCGAGGCCTTGCGGGTACGCCATGCCTGGGCCGGCTACTACGAGGTGCACCCGCTGGACCACAACGCCATCATCGGCCCGCACCCGGCAATCTCGAACCTGGTGTTCGCCAATGGCTTCTCAGGCCATGGGCTGCAGCATGCGCCGGCTGCAGGGCGCGGCGTGGCCGAGTGGCTGCTGAATGGCCGTTACGAGTCGCTGGACCTCAGCCCATTCGGCTGGCAGCGCGTGCTGGAAGGCCGGCCTTTCGTCGAGCAAGCCGTGATCTGAGTTGCCGGCGGCTACAGCGGCTGACGCAAGGCCGAACCGAGCTTCAGATACCGCACCCAGGCCTGATCGGCAATCTGCTCGACAGCCCGCGGCGACAAGGTGGCCGTCATGATGCGCTTGCCCAGCACCGCGGCGGCCACACCAGCCTGCAGCAGGAACACGCGTTGCTCTGCGGTGGGCTCGCCATCGGTATGGATGAACACAGGCAAGTTGCGCGCATCGGGCTGCGTGCTGGCCTGAACGGCCGAGGCCAGTGCGGCATCGAGCTTGGCGAAATCCATCAGCATGAATCCCAGGGCTGGAACGCCCTGCTGACGGCAATTGTGATGCCGTGAGCAGGATGCGATGCGGTCATTCAACCGATGGCCGATGGCGAATCAAAGCCTGCTGGCGTCGATCAGCCCGAAGCCCCACTTCGGATCGAAGGCGCCGGCCGGCTGGCCGGGGATGGCCGAGTGGCCGCGCAGCATGGTCTTCAGCTGCGATGGGCTCAGCGTCGGGTCGCGCTCCAGCAGCAAGGCGACCAGCCCGCTGACGAGCGGCGTGGCCATGCTGGTACCGGCCATGACCTGGTGCCTGGCATCGACGATATCGGCCGGCCGGGCCGAGGCGAACTGCGACAGCGCCGCGACGATCATCGCGCCGGGCGCCGCCAGGTCGGGCTTTTGCGCGCCATTGCGCAGCGGACCTTCGCTGCTGAAGTCCGCAATGGTGTTCGGCGTCAGGCCGACCTGGTGCGGGTTGCCAACGCTGTCGGTCCAGCTGATCTTGCTGGTGGTGACGGCCGCGACCGTCACGGCTTCAGCTTTCCAGCACAGTGGGATCCGAAGCTTGGAATTCACGTGACTTGAAGTCGCGGC